>OJRO01000104.1_pt1 | contig 92939 bp, 76 predicted proteins | sample 1599221 | NCBI WGS metagenome assembly OJRO01 (sample SAMN03922449, study PRJEB24848) | human gut metagenome | isolation source: stool sample | host: Homo sapiens | place: Germany | collected 2009-11
CAACCAATGACGTTCATGTTCCTCGTTTCCCGCACGACCGCTTCCGTGGAAAGAACCCGATGGGTGTACGCGGAGATGCTATTGTACAGTTTGATTGGTCGGTAGGCCAGATTATGGAAACGCTCGACAAACTGGGGCTGGCGGAAAATACATTGATTATCCTGTCCAGTGACAATGGTCCTGTGGTAGATGATGGTTATGATGATAAAGCAGAAGAATTGTTGAACGGGCATAGTCCTGCCGGTCCGTGGAGAGGGAATAAATACAGTGCATTCGAAGGAGGTACCGCCGTTCCTGCTATCGTGCGTTGGCCCAAGAAGATTAAGGAAAATCGTGAGTCGGATGTCTTGATGTCACAAATTGACTGGATGGCGTCTTTGGGGGCATTGGTCAATGCCAGACTTCCAAAAGGTAGTGCTCCTGATAGTTACAATCGCATCGGTAATTTGCTGGGAACAGATGATGAAGACCGTCCTTGGGTAATTGAGCTTGCTTCTAATCACGTGTTGTCTGTTCGTACCAAAGACTGGAAATATATTGAGCCGAATGATGGTCCTGCAATGATACAGTGGGGACCTAAAATTGAAACCGGTAATTTAAGCACTCCTCAGCTTTATGATATGAGGAAAGAAATAAATGAACGCGCTAATGTGGCATTACAGCATCCTGAGGTAGTATATGATATGCAGAATATACTTCGCAGAGTACGTAATAAAACCATAAAGATGGAATAATAAAAAAAGAGAGGCGGTTTACTGTTGAACCGCCTCTCTTTAATATATAGCAATTTCCTTTTATCCTCTATTTGCTCTTTTACGTTCCAGTTCATCCAAAATTACTTTACGCATACGCATACTTTTTGGAGTTACTTCTACATATTCGTCTTCTTTGATATATTCCAGTGCTTCTTCCAATGAGAAGATTACGGGTGGAATGATACGAGCCTTATCGTCCGAACCTGATGCACGCATATTGGTCAGTTTCTTTGATTTGGTCACATTGATGACCAGGTCATTTTCATGAACATGTTCGCCCACTACCTGACCTGCATATACTTCATCCTGCGGATAGATAAAGAACTTACCGCGGTCTTGCAACTTGTCGATAGCGTAAGCAAAAGCCGTACCGCTTTCCATTGCAATCATAGAACCGTTGCTACGGCGTTCGATATCACCTTTGTAGGGTTGATATTCTTTAAAACGGTGTGCCATGATCGCTTCTCCCTGAGAAGCTGTCAATACATTGGTGCGCAAGCCGATAATACCACGTGAAGGCATATCAAATTCAATATTGACACGATCTCCCTGAGATTCCATGGAGGTCATTTCACCTTTACGGCGAGTTACCATATCAATCATTTTGCTGGCAAACTCTTCGGGAACACTGATCGTGAGTTCTTCTATCGGCTCACATTTCACTCCGTCTATTTCTTTGAAAATAACCTGCGGCTGTCCTACCTGAAGCTCGTAACCCTCACGACGCATTGTCTCAATCAAGACAGAGAGGTGTAATACACCACGTCCTGATACTATCCATTTACCGTCTTCCAATTCGCTTTTGCGAACGCGCAATGCCAAGTTTTTATCCAGTTCCTTCATCAAACGGTCGTGGATGTGGCGCGAGGTCACAAATTTACCTTCTTTACCGAAGAAAGGAGAGTCATTGATAGTGAATAACATACTCATGGTAGGTTCGTCGATGGCAATGGGTGGCAAGGGTTCCGGTTTTTCGTAATCGCAGATTGTATCTCCGATTTCAAAACCGTCCACACCGATAATGGCGCAGATATCGCCCGATGATACAGCATCGGTTTTTTTACGTCCCAATCCTTCGAATGTATGTACTTCTTTAATTTTAGACTTCACCATCGAACCATCACGTTTTGCCAAAGTGATGTTCATACCTTCTTTCAATGTTCCGCGATGAACACGGCCCACAGCGATACGTCCGGTATATGATGAATAGTCCAGAGAGGTAATCAACATTTGTGGAGTACCTTCCAGTTGTTTTGGAGCAGGAATATGTTCGATGATAGCATCCAGCAATGCTGTCAGGTTATCGGTCGGAGTTTTCCAGTCGGTGCCCATCCAGTTATTTTTGGCAGAACCGTAGATAACCGGGAAGTCCAGCTGCTCTTCTGTGGCGTTGAGGCTGAACATCAAGTCGAACACCATTTCATATACTTCTTCCGGGCGGCAATTGGGTTTATCGACCTTGTTGACTACCACCAGCGGTTTCAAACCGAGTTGTAAAGCCTTTTGGAGCACAAAGCGAGTTTGAGGCATCGGGCCTTCAAACGCATCTACCAACAGGATACATCCATCGGCCATATTGAGTACACGTTCCACTTCACCACCGAAGTCGGCGTGTCCCGGAGTATCAATAATATTGATTTTTGTTCCATTGTAGTTAATTGAAACGTTTTTCGAAAGGATGGTTATACCTCTCTCACGTTCCAAGTCATTGTTATCCAATACCAGTTCCCCATTGGTCTGGTCATTGCGGAACAAATGTCCCGCCAACATCATCTTGTCCACGAGTGTTGTTTTTCCGTGGTCTACGTGGGCGATGATGGCAATGTTTCTAATGTCTTGCATACTATACCTAATATTTGACTGCAAAGGTACGATTTTTAGTTGAAAAAATATTTGGCTGTTAACGTTTATTTTTTATCTTCGGTCTCTTCTTTGCTGTTAAATGTAGACGGAGTCGTTCCATAGAAATCGACAAAGTGCTTTCTGAAAGTTGGAATGTCGTTATAGCCTACCATTTCGGCTACCTCCTGCACACTATATTTTTTAGTTCGTAGCAGCTCTGCCGAGCGTTTCAGGCGCACGCCTCTTACCAGCTCTATAATGGTAAAGTTGGTGAGCTGCTTCACTTTCCGATAGAGGGTAGGCTGACTCATATTTAGCATTTCGGCGAGTTTCTTCACATTGAACTCCTGGTTTTGCAGGTTGTCATTTATAATTTTCAGGATTTGTGTGACGAATGGGTCTTCAATTTTTATGGCTATGTCGTTTTCTTCTTGAATATCTCCGATAGCGTTGATAGACGGCATCAGCAGTTTGGTATAGATTTGTTTCAACTCCACTCTGCTCTTGATGAGCCGTTTTACTTTTGTGCGCAGAATCTCCGGATTGAACGGTTTCAAGATATAATCATCGGCGCCCAGTTCGATACCTTTCACCACGTCTTCGTCACCTACCAATGCTGTCAGCAGGATGATAGGGATATGGCAGGTTTTCAAATCTTCTTTTAAGATGCGGCAACATTCAAATCCGTCCATAACAGGCATCATGACATCGGTAATAATCAGGTCGGGTATCTCTTTGCGGGCAATTTTTACTCCTTCTTCACCGTTTTCTGCCATGATAATGTTATAGGTCCCACCGAATAACACTTTCAGATAAAGCCGGATATCCGCATGGTCCTCGATAACGAGTATTTTATATTTTGTTTCAGGGCTTTCAATCGGTCGGGGGATGATACTGTCTTGCAACTCTTGTTTCTTTTTATCCTCCACAGTGATAATCTTTGCCCGGCTGTCATCTATCTGTATATGTTCCGGTTTGACAAATACGACATATTCTTCTCCTTTAAAATGCTCTTTGCCTAGCGGAATATATAAGGTGACGGAAGTACCTATTTCTTTTTCTTGTTTGATTTGAATATCTCCATGGTGATCGAGTGCCGTTCTTCTCATAATTTCAATACCCAGTTCAGGATGCAGATAGTTACTCGGCAAGATATACCTGTCTTCTCCCAGATAGGTGACAGATGATTCTTCTATCACTTCTTTTCCATCGTCTTCTATGGTGAAAAGGCAGTACTCTTTTCCTTTCAGACTTGTGATGCTGACAACAAAGCGGATGGCACCGGCATAAGAAATATGGCGGTATGCATTCGACATTATATTCCTGAGGACAAACATAATTTTTTGCCGGTCAATCCATATTTCCGTATTTATCTTGTTGTCCTTGTCGTAATATAGATTGATGGGGCTGACATTCAGCAATTCATACGAAGCCCGCACCACTTCATCGGCTATTCTGCTCGCCGTATATGGAGCTACATTCAGGGTAGGACCGTAGTTTTCTTCCTGATGAATATTGAGCAATTGGTTACAGATATCCTGCATACAGATTGAGTTACGATAGGCCACTTTTACTTTCTGCAGGAACGATTCCGGTAAAGCCGAGTTGCTTATCATTTCTTTCAGCGGTGCAGTGACCAGTGACAGAGGGGTTCTCAATTCGCGTGCCAGCATATAGCTGATTTGGTCACGCATTTGCCGGTTCTTTTTCTCTTCTGCTCTTATTTCCGTAGCTTTTTCCAGACGTTCTTTCATTCGCACTTCTTTTTCTTTATACATCTGTCGTTTCAGTGCTTTGCTGTTAAAGTAGAGCCAAGTCAGGAATATGCTTCCCATAATGATAAGCATGTAGCCGGTAATTGCCCATCCGGTGGTGGCCCAATACTTACCTACAGTGATGGCAATATGGGTGATTTGTTCATTTCCTTCCATCGGATAGGAAGGCTTTATTTCGAGTACGTAGTCTCCCGGCTCAATGTTACTCAATCTCACTTGGTCATAATCACCGAAATGCCATTTTCTATCATTGGGCAGCAGGCGATATTCCACTTTATTGGAGGAAGTGCTGTAACGCAAGTCGCTCAAATAAAACACGAGATTGTTATTGTTGTAGTTCAAGGTCAGTCGGTCTATTAAATGTGCCGGTTTGTCCAAAATAACTTGTCCGTTTATTTTTTCGCCTATTTCCACCTTATTATAATTTACATTGATGTCAGCGATATAATATTTATGCTTGCTGGAAGTTTCTTTCAGCATCCGGGGATCAAAGTAAAGCAGCCCCGTAGAGTTTACCCACAATAATTTTCCGTTGTTCAGCCGGCAAACCTGATAGTAGTTTTCCGGAAAAGCATATAAGTAGAAAGAGTTATTTTTATTGTTGATTGTTATAATGCCCGAGTTGGTGCCCAGCCATGTATTGCCGTTTCTGTCGTCTATCATGCAATCGATGTGTCCGTTGGGTAGGTCTTGGTTAAGAAGCATGGTAGACACAACGTTTTTTTCTTTTCCGTCTATTTGTATAATCTTGTTGGCGTATGATACGAATAGTTGGTTGTAGTTATTCATATAGATAGTCATAACTTTACCCGGAGTCAGACTGCTCTTTTGTTCGTATCCTCCGTTCAGTGTCACTTTTTTGCCTTCTCGGGTTGCCTGAAACAGTCCTTTTTCTGTTCCCAGCCACATGGTGCCGTCTCCATCCTCACAAATGGCGGTTATTTTCTCAATTTCTTTTGTATAAGGCATATATGCCAAACAGCTTTTGCCCTGATAGTCGTACACTATCAATGCATTTTCTGTTGCAATCCATAAGTCGTTGCGCGAGTTGAGGAAAAGTATTTTAATGGCAGAGACTTGGTTTTCTGTTGCTTCCGGTTGGGGATGAAAGGAGACTGTTTCATTGGTAGTGGGATTCATCAGGAGAATATTTCCTTTTTCATCTCCAAACCACAGGTGTCCGTTTTTGTCTTTGAACAAGCAGTAATTGCCGTTCTTTTCCGCTTTTGCCCATGGTACGAACTGTATATTTGGCGAGAGGTTTTTTGTCTGACTTTTATATATCCCCTTGTTGTCGGTGGCCAGCCATATAAATCCGTTGCTGTCTTCTGCTATTCCATTGAGAGATCTTATGTCGTTATCCAGTTGGATGCGGTTTACATTATCTCCCAGCAGATTTAATTTCAGCAGTCCTCTTCCGAAGGTGCCGACCCATAACACTTGGTTCTGTTTATCGAGATAAATGCGGGTAATTCTGTTTTTGATGATAGGTTCGTAATAACTGTCATTTTCAATCAGGTCGATGGTTTTAAAGGGAGCTTTCAGATAATCTTTATTTTCAAATTTTATCAAAGCCAACGAGGTGCCTGATGCCATTACAAACGTTGTGTCATCTGCTTGTATAATATCGCGGATACATGCATCCTGCACTATGGGGGTGCTTTTGTTCAGTTTGCGTGTAGCTTTTGTGGTTGTGTCATAGCAGATTACTCCGTTGTTGTGGCTGCAAATCCATAAGTAGTTATTATATATATGTATATTGCAAATATCTTCTGCATTAGTAATTCCTAGTTCGGCGCAGTCCAAAGATTCACTTTTCTTTTCTGTCAGATTATAGAGTATAAGTTTGTTTTCGCGGGTAAGTATATAGAGGTTATTGTCGCAACCATAGAATTTGAATGGAATCCCCTTTATATTCGGCAGTAGATTAGGTGTAATGCTTACTTCGTCTGTCTCATATTCGGTTTTCAGTTCTGCCACTCCTTGTGAGGTGATGGCATATATTTTGTCTTTTGTCACACATAAGTCCAAAATGTCTGTCAGCACTTCCGGGGTGGACGATAAAAGTGACATGTAGCATCCTTTCATTTTGTTGAAACACGATAACCTGTTCATGTTCGCTATCCGTGACCAAAGCATTTTGTCGGAAGTCTCATAAATGCCGGTAATGGAATATGGTTCTTTGTCTGCCGAATTGTAGTTGTGGAAGTGTATTCCATCGTATCGGCTCAGGCCGACATCTGTTCCCAACCATAAAAATCCGTCTTTGTCCTGATGGATTTCGGTCAAGGTATTATTGCTTAATCCCTCTTGTTTAGTCAATAACTGGATTCCTGTCTGTCGGAAAAAACTTTGTGCCTTGGTTATTTCCATACCCATCAGCAGGACAATTATAAGTAGTCCCGTAACCGGTGTTGTTAATGTTCCGCTTCTTTTCATATTCCCCTTCATTCATTTAAATATAGTGCACTTAACAATGCTATGTATTCATATCATGTTTCTTAAACTATTTTAAGGATAACTGCAAAAATAGGCTTTTATTATGTTATAATCAACGTTTTAGGTTAGAAACTTTTTAAAAAGTCGGATAAGTCAGAGGGTATACATCTGTCTTGATAGGGGGTATATCATTCATTGTTTTATCTATTTGCTGTTAATCAATATATTATGATTGAATGAAATACCATTGAAGTGCCATACGTTAAATAATAATTCAAAAGAAAGGAAGTGAAGAACCCATGTACACCTATTACATACACAGCTTCTTCCTTCCCTTCATAAAGCTTAATATCACCTCACAATCTTTTCAGCCCTGATTGATTTATAGAATCTGATACCTATAGTTTATAAGTGAATGAAGCGTCATGGCTTTTCGGGTTATAAGTGCCCCGGATGCTGACAGGAATCTGCATATATTTGATTCCGTTGTCTGCCACCTTCATATAAATATAGCTTTCCGATTGGAATATGAAGTTGCCTTCACTGTTGTCGCTGGCCAAACTGAATCCTTTCACATACCATTTCATGAGTGAAGAACTGCATTCAGCATTATATCCGTTGTAATATAAGTCACCGTCGGCATAGCCGGTAAGGTTGAGCTGAATTGTAAAGGTGTACTTACCATTGATTGTCTGGCTGGTAATCACTTTCAGTAAAGTCTGATTGCCTTTATCGGCAGCCAATATATTATGTTCTTCTTTCGCATTGGTATGTTTGCGAAGGTTCGATAAGATTTCATCTGCCTCCTTTAAACTGATAGCAGGTAAATCGTTTAGATTTAAATTGTCAGAATTGTTTTCCTCGTATGTAACACTTCTGGCGCCATACGTTCTTTCCAAAAAATACGTTGAACTTGAGTTGTCAACGGGGTCACTACTTTCTGCTGTGCAGGATGCCAAACTCATCATGATGAGTGTAGCAATCAATAAATGAATTGCCTTCATAGAACTATTTTTTATTATTTTTTTTATACGTTTGAATGATTGACCCATTATCATTCGCCTCAACAGTAGGTATTATTTTCAAATAAACAAATTATTTCAAAGATTTTTATCGGAAAATACCCTCTTCCTGTGAATAAAATGCCTCTGATTGAATGGAACGGGGGTGTTTTGAGTGCGAAACGGTGGATTATTCATAATGAATAAAACACAGGTGGGTGATGAAGAAAACACCATCGGTGTTTCTTTCGTCCCAATAAATAATTCTTTGTGAACAATTCCCCGATACTTTATTCCGATGAGGGGTAAATTGATTTTCGGACTACCTTGCATTTTGCTGAAACTACCTCTTAATAAAGACTGATTCGCCAACTTCCTGTTAAAAAAATAGAGTTTATCTTTGCAACAGTAGAAAACAACTTTAGGTGAAATGAATATGGTAATAAGAAGAACTTTATTTGTATTGATGTGTCTGTTGGCTTCTTCCTTATATATGTATGGACAGATAGCCGTTAAGACCAATGTGGCGATGGATGCAGTTGCTATACCGAATTTGGGGGTAGAAGTAGGTTTGAGCAAGAAGCTGACTCTGGATGTGCCCATGTACTACAATCCATGGAAATATAGTGATAGCAAAATGCTGAAACTGGCAATGCTTCAACCCGAACTCCGCTATTGGCTTTGTGATAAATTCAACGGTCACTTCTTTGGTGCTCATTTGATGGGAGGTGCTTATCATACCACCGGCATCGATTTGCCTTTTTCACCTTTTGATGATTTAAAAGACTTTCGCTATAAGGGTCAGTTCTATGGCGGCGGTATCAGTTACGGTTACCAGTTTGTGTTGGGACGTCATTGGAACCTGGGAGCAACCATCGGCATCGGTTATGCTTATGTGCGTTATAAGAAATATGAGTGTGAAGAATGCGGTGACATGGTAGAGAAATCCCATAAGAATTATTTCGGCCCTACCAAGGCTGCCCTCAACCTTATTTATATATTCTAAAAACAAACGGATTATGAAACTGATACGCTATATCCTTTTAACATTGTTGCTGCCGGTATTTCCGGCAGGTGCGCAGAATCTGTGCGGCAGCCGGGTTCAGGTTGCGAATCCTTCTATCCTGATAGGTGACAACGGCCGGGTGATGATAGGAATGGATGTTACCCTTCCGGCCGATATGCAACTCTCTTCCAACCGTGTGGCTACACTTACTCCGGTGTTGAAGACTCGGGACAACAGTTATAACAAGGTGCTGCCTGCCATCCGGGTATATGGTCGCACGCGTAGTATTGTGCAGCAGCGTGAGCATAAAACTCCTGTGGATGCCTTCTCGGTGTTGCGCCGCAAGAACGGAACATCACAGACGGTGAATTACTCGGTGCGTATTCCTTACGAAAAATGGATGAACGGTGCAGAGCTTGAACTGCTTGCCGATGTGCGTGGTTGTGCCGACTGCCAAAAAGAAGAAAGCAATGCTTTCATTATCCGTGCCGATTTGGAACGTTACATCATGCAGCCGACTGTTGCTTTTGTTTCTCCGGCTGTCGAAGCTGTCAAGAACCGTGCCGAAGAAGGTCGTGCCTATCTTGACTTCCCGGTGAACCAGACAAAGATTTATCCCGAATACCGCCGCAATCCTTCCGAACTCGAAAAGATTAAGGCAACGGTAGATGTGGTGAAGAACGATGCCAATACGCAGATTACCGAGATAGATATCACCGGCTATGCATCTCCCGAAGGTCGTTACGCCTCCAACGCTCGTTTGGCTCAAGGCCGTGCTGAAGCATTGAAAAAATATGTGATGGACTCTTACGGTTTCAAGTCAGACCTGTTCCGGGTGAATTCTGTAGCCGAAGACTGGGACGGCCTGCGTGATTATGTGGCAAAGAGCAATTTGCCGCGCAAAGACGAAATACTGTTCATAATAGATAAGGATGAAAATGATTTGGATCTCAAGGAAGGACGCATCAAGGTGCTGGATGGTGGCAAGATTTATGCTTCACTGTTGCAGGACTGCTATCCGGGCTTGCGTCATTCGGACTACACGGTGCGCTATGTAGTGCGCGGATTCAATGTAGAAGAAGCGAAACAAATCATAAAGACACGTCCTCGGCAGTTGAGCTTGCAGGAAATGTATCTGGTGGCTCAGACTTATGCCAAAGGCAGTAAGGAATTCAACGAAGTGTTCGATGTGGCAGTGCGCATGTTCCCTGATGACCCAACAGCGAATATAAACGCTGCCGCCATCGAACTCCAACGAGGTGACTTGCAACAGGCAGCCCGTTATCTGGATAAGGCTGATGCACAAGCGAGTGCAACGCTGAACAACAGAGGCGTGCTGAATCTGTTGCAGGGAGATCTCGACCAAGCTGAGATTAATTTCAAGAAGGCACAGAGCCTGGGTTCTGCCGAAGCCGGTGCCAACCTGAAAGAAGTCTCTAAAAAAAGAAAAGATAATGCTATATTTGGAAACAGATGAACAACAAGTGAACAAACAGTACAATAAAAGATGTTAGAAGAAACTTGCTCTTTGTGAAAAGCGTAAGGTAAAATCCGGGACAGCAGAGGTTGTACCGGATTTTGAATTTTATAAGAAACAGAAGCAGCCCTGCTTATTCTGATATTGAGACAAAACTTGCAGACTCATCCCCATGTCAGAACCCTCTTTTTACACGTACGTCTGCATGAGGATATACATACGTAAGCGTGAGGCTATGCGGACGTACGTACAGACCTACGCATACGTACGTACAGGCTTACGCGTACTAACGTGAAATGATGCACTTCCCAAAAGACACAAGGACGTTTTTTTAAAAGACCAAGAGCTTTTTAAAAAAGATAACGGGCTTTTTAAAAAAGACCTTAGTCTTTTTTTACCTCTGCCCGGACTTTGTGCACCGTTACCTTCCATGAAGGTACACATGTACACTTTTTGAGGAAAAACACTTAAAACGTCCTATTTTACATCACCCCGGGAAACTCATAAAATGAAAGGTATGTAGTTGACAATTAGTATATTATACGGAGGCGTATTTCAAAATGTGGTGAGAGTATGAGAGCATAGGTGAGAGCAAATGTTTTTACTATCACCATATAACACATTTATAATTAACTTGTTACGCGTAAGGTGAGAGTATGAGAGATAAACGGCTCAAACTTTCCGGAGAGAAAGGCTGATGCGTACAGCTTTTCGCTTAATATGTATTTATCTTTAAAAAACAAGGCTTTTCAGGGTTCCTTTTCTATATAAATTGCTATCTTTGTATGTTGTAGAAACACATTAAAACATAATGGGAAAGTTTATCAATCCGTTCACCGATTACGGCTTCAAGAAAATATTCGGCCAGGAAGTATCCAAGGAGTTGCTAATCGAGTTTTTAAATGATTTGTTGGAGGGCGAACGGGTGATAACCGACCTTACCTTTCTGAACAATGAGCAGTTGCCTGAGTATCCGGGAGACCGTATTGCTATTTACGACATTTACTGCACTACGGACACTGGTGAGAAAATAATTGTGGAGATGCAAAACCGCTCCCAGGTTTATTTCAAGGAACGTGCTCTGTATTACCTTTCTCATGCCATTGTTCGTCAGGGTGTGAAGGGAGAGAGTTGGAAGTTCGATATAAAAGCGGTGTATGGAGTATTTTTCATTAATTTTCTCTTGGATGAGAACCAGAAGTTGCGCACCGATGTTATATTGACAGACCGTGATACCGGAAAGTTGTTTTCGGACAAACTGAGACAAATCTTTATTGCATTACCCCTGTTTAATAAGACAGAAGCAGAGTGTGAAACGGATTTTGAACGTTGGATATTTGTATTAAATAACATGGAAACATTAAATCGTATGCCTTTTAAAGCTCAGAAAGCCGTATTTGAGAAGTTGGAAGAGATTGTTGATGTTCATTCTCTCTCCGAAGAAGACCGTGTGCGCTATGAAAACAGTGTAAACGCCTATCGTGATTATTTGGCTACCATCGACTATGCAGCAAAGAAAGGAAGTGAAGAAGGGTTTGAAGAAGGGTTTGAGAAAGGACGTCGAGAAGAAAAATTTGAAATGGCTCGCAACCTGAAAGCCATGGGAATGACTTCAGAGCAAATAATGAACATCACTCATCTTTCCCTTGCCGAGATTGAATCTCTCTCATAAGAAGGAATGCATAAAGAATATATTTTCACTAAAGAGGCACTTCACTTGAGACAGCCTCTTTTTTTTGTCTTCTCCCTCTCCCGACCCTGATACTTTTCGCTTAGGGCATCGGTAAATTCTGCTCCGGGTGCTGAACGTTTTACCTGGTGGTAGGTAATTCCCTGAATAATTTAACAATTGAAAAAAGACGACTCGGCAAACTTTCTTTCCATAGAAAATAATTAGAAAAAAGATAGTGGGTATTTTGTGCATCGCAATGTGCATATCATTCAAAATTGAATTAAATGCCCTTGAAATCACACTTTAAATGCATTTTTCTGAATTTGCCAATCTATTTTGCCGAAAACACCAATTAAGACTAACTTTAAAATGCCCTTATCTTTGTAATATCGAAAATTGAGGAATGAAATTTACAAAATAATAATTTATGGATTTAAAAATTAGAGTTATGAAGATTAAGGGTTTATTATTCGGACTGTTTGCATGCGCTGCATTAGCTGCATGTACAAACGATGATATTGTGGAGAACAATGGTAAGGGCGAACAAGAAAAAGTGAAGGGTAACTTGACTTTGGTTATTGCTGCATCCAATAACTCATCACGTGCGGCTGAAGATGGTGATGAAACAGATGGCGGTACGACAGCTGAATCAAAAGTTAATAGCGTGCTTGTTGTTTTGGCTCCAGTTAATAGCGAGGGAGCATTTAACGGTGACCAAATTGTTGAATCTGTTGCTGGAACAGAATTGCAAGAGACAACAATCGGTGGTAATGTCGCTTATGTAGCACCTACTTTCCAATTGAATGCAAACGGAGAGTATAAAGTATTAGTGGTAGCAAATCCGAATCAAGGAATTATTGATGCTGTTACAAACGCAAATCCAACAGAAAAGTATGCAGCTGTTGAAAACTATGCATATTCTTACGCTGGAACAGGAACTAATGAAATGGTAGGAACAGATGAAGTACCTAGTTTCATGATGGTGAATCAAACCGAATCAACAGTTAATGTAGAGTCGAATAATAAAGACAACCCGACAACGGTAACAGTTAATGTGGAACGCATTGCTTCAAAGATAACTTTTGTTCCTGCTACAATGACAGCCGGAGACAATACATACAGCAATAGATATGCAGTAAAAGTTGTGACCGGCCAAAAAGAAGTTGCAGAAACAAGAGAGGGTTATAGAATGGAAGGCGGTGTAGGATATCACATGACCGGACTAAATAAAGCGAAATTGTTGTCTGATAACTCAATTATTTGGATTCAGAATGGTAGCAGAGCATTTACACAAACTGAAAATAAATATCCGGGTACTGATCTTTATATTTATGAATCAATAACAATGCCGACACAAGGCGAATTTGATTATATATGGAATACGAGTTCAAATACTGAAAAGAACTGGTATGTTCAGCTTGACGACTATGCTTTAGTAAATCTTTCTAAGGATGTTTATGCTGTAAGACACCTTGCTAAGGCAGACTTTTCGGCAACAAAGACATTCGGATTGTTGGATGCAACTTATCGTTGGGTTTTGGACCCGAATACAACTGCTAAGAATAGCGAGAATACGTCAAATATTGCAGGTGACTATTTCTACAATAAGGTAGCTGATGTACAAGCAGCAGAAAAGGACTATGCAGCTGATCAAACTCCGGAATCTTATGCAAACTATTTCTCTGTGCTTCCTACGACTGCAGCAGAAGGTCAGGGTGGAAAAATAGGAACACGTTTGGCATACTGCCTTGAAAATGTGGTGAAAGTTGATAATCAGCAGCCTGCAATGGTAACAGGTATTATTTTCCGTGCTCAGATTTATAATGAAAATCATCAAGCAATGGGAACTATATATAAATGTGGTGGTAGCTACTATACAACTCTTGAACAGATGTACTCAGAGCATCCGGGAACTACAGACTTTGAAACATATAATTCAGGAAAATGCTACTATTATTCCAGCGATATCATGCATAGCAGTGATGACGATTATATGAAGAAGGTAATTATGCGTAACAATGTTTATGTATTGAGCGTTGAAAGCTTTACAGACATGGGTAGTGCAGAAGTTACAATACCTACTGGAGGTGAAGACCATGATAAGAACTTCTACCTGAAGTTAACCTCAACAATTCTTCCTTGGCAAGTACGTTTCAACAACATCAAATTTTAATCCGAACATAAACTCTCTAAATAAAGGTGGAGGAACCTGCCTCCTCCACTTCTTTTTCAGAAATCACTTTTCTAACATTCCATTAAAACAAAAAAAGCATGAAAACAGTAAAAACATTCGCCCGACAATTCTCTTTTGGCCTGATGATGGCCGTGACATTGGGAAGTGCCGTTGTGTCGTGCGACAGCATACTCGATGAAGATGATGTAGATTGCTCTGTAGAGTATAGAGTGAAATTCAAATATGACTATAACATGAAGTATGCCGATGCTTTTTCTCGCGAAGTAAGCAGTGTAGCTCTTTATGCTTTTGATGACAACGGCAAACTTGTTTATCAGAAAACAGAGGCAGGGGATGTCTTGGCAGCCGATGGCTACTCGATGGCGGTCGATATGGAGCCGGGCGATTACCACCTCATTACATGGGCAGGTTTGAGCAACGAAGCTTCATTCTCTGTTCCTTTGATTACGCAGGGAGTGTCTTCACTCGAAGAACTTCAATGTAAAATGGACCGCATCTACTCTCGCGCAGCCGACGGAAGCGCTGTGGTGAGCAGTAAACTTTCTTCGCTGTGGCACGGCGAAGTGACCAAGCAGTCGTTCACTCGTGCGGCAACCCGGCAAGTGGTGACTGTGCCTTTGGTGAAAAACACCAATACCATCCGCGTTATCCTCCAGCAAATGGACGGCGTAACGGTAGATGTAGATAAATTTGAATTTACGATTACGGACGATAACGGTTTGATGAACTACAACAACAAACTGATTTCGGACGAAACTCTGACATATTATCCTTACTATCGTGCACAGGGCGGTACGGTGGCAGGCAAGTCGGCACGCGCCGAAGGTGACGCTGCGGTTGCCGAAGACGACAACATCAGCGTGGCGATAGCCCAAATCACAGTAGGCCGATTGGTGGAAGAAAACAATCCTAAGCTGACTATTACCAACACCGAAACGGGTGAAACGGTTCTCTCCATCCCCTTGGTGAAATACCTGTTGCTTACCGAAGCCGAAGGTCATGACATGACGAATCAGGAGTATCTCGACCGTCAGGACGAATACAACATGACTTTCTTTTTGGACGAAAGCATGAAATGGATCAATACCCGCATCATTATCAATGATTGGGTGGTTCGTTTCAATGATATGAATATGTAATGTGCAACGCATAACAAAAAACAACGAATTATGAAGAAATGGTACTCATATATAATATTAGCCCTCGTTTGTATCGGGTTTGCTTCGTGCCAGGATAGCGACACGGTGCCCCAACTGCAAACAGACGGTCGGGTGAGCGTGCACTTGCAGATTGCATTGCCGGGGGGAGATTCGGCACAACGAGGGGCAACGGCACGAAGCTTTGAGGATAGCGGTACGGATGATACAACTTCGGATCAAAAAGCATTGAGTGATGATGATGTATTCGTTTTGGTGTTTCAGAACGGGTTGTTGATAGATCAAGTGAAAGGATTGAGGTTTGATGCAGTCACCGGTGGTACAAATCCTTCCAGCAGAACGTTGACCGGTACATTTGTTCAGCCTGAGACTGATGGAAGTCTGGAATTGGTGGTTCTTACCAACTTGGTTCAGAATCAATTAGTTGATGTTGCTAATTCTTCGACATTATCAGGCATTCAGGCATTTTTTGATGGAAAGGAAGGCTCCTCGCCTTCAGAAATTTATGAAAGTCTGATTTATCAATATGGCTCTTCTGAATGGAATATACAGAGCCGTCGCATCCCGATGTGGGGAACTACGGGAACTTTTTCATTAGACAGAGCCAATGAGTTAAAGAAGAGTTGTAACTTGCACCGTGCGGTGGCAAAGTTGGGCTTCTTGATTAATGCTGCAGATGCAGGGAGTGAAGGACGAGGCATTGACGGTTTCACGATTACAGGCATTCGCATTAGCGGAGTAATGGATAGAGGTTATTGTGCTTCATTGAATACACTCGGTCCGAGTGCTTCGTATTATGCAAGTCCTTCGGTTCCTACTACTGCTCAAGCCTTAGCAGGCGACCTAAACTATACAGGCCTTAATGTGACGACGAATTATAAAGACCGGATTTATTTGCCGGAGCAAGTTATTGGAGAGAATCCTCTTACGATAGCAGTGAGCTATACTTATAAAGGTAAAGCTAAAACGAAGGAAATTAAGTTTGATGAAAATGTGATTCGTAATCATTCATACCTTTATAATATCACCTCGGTGACACCGGATGATTTTGACGTCATCATATCGTATGCTGTTGAGGAATGGAAATCTGAAACAATTAATGTTCCGACATTTAAATAATTAAAAGAGACTGGATTATGAAAAGATATAAATCATTATTATCGCTGAAATGGGTAGCAGCTTTGCTGTTAGTTGTTGGCTTTGTCTCTTGTGCCGATGAAGAGATTATATCAGGGAAAACAGATGTAATAGAAGGAATTGAAACAGAAATTAATCTTGCTTTTACTTCTGCCACTCCTTCGGTACAGACGAGAGGAGCGCTAGACGTGAAACAAGAATATAAGGTTTATAATTTGTATGTCTTTGTGTTCGATAAAACAGGTAAAAAGGAATATGGACATCTGTTTGAGTTAAATGCAACTAATTCTGATGATAAATTCTTTGATGTGCATGAAAAGGAGAATAGTGAGGATGCCGCTACTTCGGGAAAAATAAAGATGAAGATCTCTTCGGGTGAAAAGCGTATATATGCTGTGGCTAATGTACCTGCCGGAGACTCTCATGCATCATTACTGAATGATTTAGAAGGGATTAATGATATTGAGGGGTTAGAAAAGAATGTGGTTATCTCTACGAAGATAGTCGACCGTCCCAATGATAGATTGGTGATGAGTGGATGGGTGAAAAATGACTCACAATCGGCTAATGACCCTGAAGGATATTGTGTTGTTAATCCATCGGGAGAAAATAATATTTCAACAATCAAGTTGGTACGTGTGGATGCTCGTGTTACGTTTAATATATCTTTAGATGAAGCGAGTGACCGTACTAATATTATTGAGAAATCATTTACTCCTTTAAAGTTTATAGTGAAGAATGTACCGACCAAAGCCTATTTATATGGTAAAGCGGACAACGAATTGGTTTCGGATTGCGAATATTTTTCATCTAATAATGGGGAGTTTGCTAATTTTGAGACAAAAGATGAAAATGGAGTTTCTTCTTTCACCTTCTATATGATGGAAAATAAGCAAAGCACAACCGGGCTTACCGATTATGACCAGCGTGAAAAAGAGAAGAAACCATTGAATGATGGATATGAGTACGCTCCCGCTACTGCCACTTTGGTAGAAATGACAGGTAGCTATTATGAAAAATATACAGATAGAGACGGTTCTATTAAAGAAAGGCATGCCGATGTGAAGTATACTGTGCACTTGGGCTATGTAGGTGGAGATGCCAATGACTTTAGATGCCAGCGCAATACTACATATATTTATAATGTTTATGTTCAAACTGTGGATAAAATACGTTTGGAAGTAACTTCTTATAATGATGGAGGTAAAACCGTGGAAGAGCAACCGGGGGCAGAGGGTGATATAATTGAAACGGATAAGTATTATCAGTTTGATTCACACTTTGACCATACTATGGTTGTTTTTAAAAAGTCTGATATTGAGGGTAGGGCAGGCTTTAGAGTAAAGACTCCTTTTGATGACGGGTATTATTTTATAGCAGATGAGTTCGGAACGGTGCCTGAAAATGCTCGACCTGTGAAAGAGGCTAAAGACTATAAATGGGTAACATTCATTCGTCATGAAAAGAGAAGGAGTGATAGGAAATACTATTATAATACGAGTAATTATGTTAACTATGTGCCTTCTAAGGCTATCACGATAGATGGGCTGTTAGAAGAGTTGCATACTACTGATGAAACGGTAGGAAGTAGTAGTGTATATGACGCGAACGGGCAAGCTGTTTATACAATGTATATTGATGAATTCTATTATCCATGTGACCCGAGAAACGGGTATTATGGGGAGCGTGATAGGAATGGAAATTTGACCGTTCAGGCTAAAGCGAAAGAGGGAACAGACTTTTGGAAACAATTTGTAAATCAACCTAATAGAGAAGTGCATATATTGTGCAATACTCAGTTCAGCGAAGACAGAGAAAGTAGTCTGACTACATCTGCCGTCATGGTAAGCCAACGCTCAATAAAAACATTCTATAATGAAAAGGCAGGGAGTGATTTGAAGACGGCATGGGGATTGGAGACTGTGAATGAAACAGGAAGACTTGACAAACCGAATGAAAATCCTTGGAATACATCCAATTCGGCCAAAAACGGACTTTGGAACTTCTTTAGCCAAAGTAATAATTTTAGTTCGAATAGTTGGAGTACTTATATTTCTTCTTCTGTTAAAGAGGATAAGAATGGTATTCATGATTACATGAGTACTTTGTTAAATAAAAAAGATAAGTTGCTGTATGCTTGTCTACAGCGTAATAGGGATGATAATGGCAATGGTAGGATTGATGCGGATGAGGTAAAATGGTATCCGGCGGCTATTGACCAATATACCGATATTTGGGTAGGTAGGGCAGCATTGCCTATTGAAACTTATTTGTATTCGAATGAGATACCGACTTCTCAAGGATACCGGCGTTATCTGAGTAGTGATGGAAAGGAACTTTATGCAGAGGAGGGAGCTTCTATCGGTAGTTTTGGATTTGTTTATGCAAACTCAATTTGGTCAACAAGTGATAAAATTGAGAAGAAGTATGATTATCGTTGTTTGCGTAATTTGGGAAGAAAAACTAATAAGCCTAGTTCTGCAGATGATAAGCCTCAGCATTACGTAACACAGAAGGGAAATACGTTAACTCTTACTTATATGAAGTCTGAATCATTAAGAAGCGGTGATAATTATATGAAAGGCGAAATTACCTCTCATGACGAGAGCTCTAATTTGAACCGCCCTTATACGGCTTTTGAATTTAAAACAGAACTTATATATAAAGATAAGGGTGGAAAATGGTCATGGAAGGAGATAAATACTTTGATTAATAATAATCCTACAGATTCGCCTTGTGCAAAATTAAATAAGGGATTAGGTGCGGATGAACCTAAATGGCGTTTGCCTAATCAACGTGAGTTGTCGTTGATGACCAGTAACTATGGTAGCTGGTCCGGTCAATCTTATGTACAATCAAGAACAGGGTCTAGTCTTCCTGTAAAAAGGAAGGATAATAACGGATACAGTGGAGGATATGCAAACAATAAACCTTTTGTAACATTGGCTACTAATAATTTTACGGGTCCTGTACGCTGTGTGCGTGATGTGAAATAATGTTTCGCTTAAAAAATTGATACTATGGATATGTTTGAAATCATGGATAGAGAATCATCAAGTCGCTCGGAAGTGTACTTGTATGAAGAGAATGGAAAATGGTATGCATACGACCGTTCGGCAAGCCTGCTCAAGAAGTTGGCTGCCGGGACTGTCAAGCTCAGGAACCATGTATGCTCCTTCTATGGTGTTATGCTGGAGAAGGTGGAGGTAGACCTTAATCTGCTGCTTAACAAGAGTTGGTTTGTTGCTCTATGCTCTGATTCGGAAATGCTGTTGCTTAAAAACGATTAAAAAGGGAATTGCTTGTGAGGTCGTAAAAGTATTGGAAAGAGAGTTGGAAAACTCCGGTTTGATATATGTTTATCAGGAAGGAGGGGAAGGGAAATGGTATGTTTACGAGCGGTCTGCATATTTCCTCAGCCGGATGATGGAAGGAGTTGTATTGGAACGATATGTCATGGATAATACTTTATGGCTTGTTCGTGCGGAAGTGGATGTTGACTGCATACCTCATGATACGATTCTCAGTTACAGCAATAAAGAGTATGTGCTGAAGTATACACCTCAAAACGGGTTTCAGGAATGGCTATCGGAAATTGAAGGAGTGATGATGCCTCACTAAATTTAGTTAGGATAAATAGAATCGGGTTTGCAGGTGTTATAAAATAGTATGAATATTGTATTTAACAAATCAATAATGGAGATATATCGATTTGCATTCATAATCTTGTTGTCGTCTCTTCTTGTTTCATGTGGAGAGAAGAAACAGGAAACCGGAAATGCTGATAAAGCCGCTGAAAAGAAAACTCCGGCTTTTACATTACCCGAAGTACCTGTTATGTTACAATCTGTCGAAGACAGACTGCATTTTGTGGTAAACCACTATTGGGATAAATTTGATTTTAAAGATACAGCCTATATTCATGCGCCCGACATTACGGAGCAAGCAATGGCAAATTATATTGATTTGCTGACACGTGTGCCGCAAGTTATGGCGGATTCTTGCGTAACCCGCACTTTGGAGAACGTATCTTTAGAACCAAAGATGCTGAATTATTTTGTTGAAACACTGCGTAAGTATCTTTTCGACCCTAATTCTCCCATGAGGAATGAAGAGATATTTGAACCGGTGTGCCGTTTTGTTGCTTCTTATGCATCGGCAGATGAGGCGGCACAGAGCCGTGCACGGTATGACTTGAAACTGATTGACATGAATCGGGTGGGCAGTGTGGCTGCTGATTTTGTTTATACATTGGCTTCGGGAGCCCAACGACGTATGCATGATTTACGCAGTCCCTATACTTTGCTGTTGTTCTATAACCCTGATTGCCATGGGTGTGCAGAGGTATTGGCGCATATGAAATCGTCTCCTGTACTTACTGATGCGGGTATTATGAAGCAAGTCAGTATTCTGGCTTTCTATCCTGATGAAGAGTATGAGGTGTGGGAGAATCATCGGGACATGATTCCCTCCGGGTGGATAAATGGTTATGATAAGGAGCTGACTGTTTTGGACAGGGAACTGTATGACCTGAAAGCTATGCCAACCCTTTATTTGCTTGATAAAGATAAAAAGGTATTGCTGAAGGATGCGCCGGTGGAACAAGTGGAGCAATATTTGGCCCACTTGTTCGGCAGGTAATTATTCCGATTTTTCCATCAGCATTTTATTGCAGAAAGTGGATGGAGTGGTACCATAGAAATCAACAAAATGTTTTCGGAAAGTGGCAAGGTCATTGTAACCCACCATTTCAGCTATATCTTGAACTGTGTAGCGTCGGCTGCGCAACAGTTCGGCTGCACGTTTCAGACGTACGCCCTGGATAAATTCGCTGATGGTGAAATTAGTGAGTGTCTTTACCCGGCGGTAGAGGGTGGGCTGACTGATGACCATAATGTCTGCCAGCTTTTTCACGTTGAAATCGGGGTTTTTCATGTTTTCATTGATAATTCTCACGATTTCTATGATGAACGGATCTTCGGGAAAGTGAAGTCCTGCTTCTCCTGTTTTTTCTTCCGGTGATGCTTCCGGCTCGGAGGTGGGAGTGAGAAGTCGGGTATATATTTCTTTTAATTCTTCACGGCTTTTGATGAGGCGCTTTACTTTAGTGCGCAGGATGTTGGGGTTGAAAGGTTTCTGGATATAATCATCGGCCCCCAGTTCAATGCCTTTCATTATATCTGTTTCTGAGGTGAGGGCAGTCAGCAGAATGACGGGGATGTGGCAGGTGGTGAGGTTTTCTTTTATCAATTGGCAGCATTTGAAACCGTCCATTACCGGCATGATGATATCGGTAATAATTAAGTCGGGTACTCCTTCACATGCTTTTTTAAAACCCTCTTCACCATTTTCGGCCATTAGTAGGTTGTATTCGTTGCTGAATATCAGCTTCAGGTAAAGGCGTATCTCCAGATGGTCTTCTATAATTAATAAGGTATGTTGCTTCTTTGTTTTGGCTGCGGAAGCCGGAACTTGAGGTAAATCTGCGGTCTCGCTCCCCGGAGGTATATCGGAAATCGTTAATGTTGCCGGGTGGGAAGGGCGCTTCTGTTCTTGAAAAACTGTACGCAAAATGGTAAGGTCGATATGGAGTCGTCTGAAAATAAAATAGATAGTAAGCAGTACTACGATAAGGAATACTGCTAATATACCGCACAGAATAGCCCAAGTGTTGGGATTCCATGCACTGTTTGTTACAAAATAGATGAAAGTCATGCCCCTATAAGTCGAATTTTGTTTTGACCGGAGCAAAGATACGGTTTTTCTTATAGAGAAAGGAATAGTTTGGGAAAAAAGTGAACCATCCGGAGAATCGCTTATTCTTCCAGATGGTTCTATAATAAAAAATGATATGAAGGGGCTTTGTTTATCTAAAAGAAATACTTCGTTTATTTCTTCGTTGCAAAGGTAGGAATAAAAAATAGAAAAACAAATTTTTTAGAGAAAAAATGAACGATATACCGATATTTTTGATTGAAATGCCAATATTATTGATGAAAATACCACTGTAATCATGCTAAAACAACAAAAACAGGCAGAGACAAAACGACATTGAACTCTTATGTCTATACATTAAAATAAAAAATAAATTGCTTTAATTCATTGTGGTATAAAAGATAATGTCTATCTTTGCACCCGCGAAACGAATAAATTATATATCAACAAATCTAAAAATTATGTATTTAGACGCAGCTAAAAAACAAGAAATCTTTGAAAAGTACGGAAAGTCTAACACTGATACTGGCTCAGCAGAAGCGCAGATTGCTTTGTTTTCATACCGTATTTCTCACCTGACTGAGCACCTGAAGCTCAACAGAAAAGATTATAGCACTGAAAGAGCTTTGACAACTTTGGTAGGTAAGCGCCGTGCGTTGCTGAACTACTTGAAGGATCGCGATATCGAAAGATACCGTGCTATCGTTAAAGCACTCGGATTGCGTAAGTAATCCATTCTTTAGGAAAGGACTTAAGAAAAGCCGCTACTCTGAAAAGAGAAGCGGCTTTTTTTATGAGGCTATTTTACTTAGAACAGGTCGTACTCAATGGCGTCCTTGGTTATCTTTTCATTGGCTTCTATGCGTATGTAACGCGCTTTTGCCGGCTTCTTGAAGTAGTGATAACGGCAAGTGGGGTCATTCTTCAGATTTCCGAATTCAAATGTTTCTGCAAGAATCCAGTCTTTTCCATTCTCACTGAACTTGACGCTTCCTTTGACACTCATCGGCATTGCATCATTTATCTGTGGAGTATACATCAGTCCGGATATGGAATAAGGACGGTCTGCCTGCAGAGTCACCACAGTAGGTCTTTCCTGTTTGATCTTCCATTCCTTTTTAAGGTATCCCAATTGCTGCTGACACACTTCTCCCTTTTCGTTGTTCAGCAGTGCAACAGCTTTCACCATTCCGCTTTCCAAAGCAAACGGTTGGGTGTATTCTTTTGATTCTGCTGTAGGAGTACTTCCGTCTGTAGTATAATGAATCTTGAATCCGGCGTTCAAATTTCGGGCAATGTCCTGTGTATATGTTTTCCATCCGAATTTTTGTTGCATGGTGCTGATGGTTACGTTACCTTCTGTATTTCGTTTTACTTCCAGACGGGGCGGACGGGCTGCATAGTGATAGGCTGCTACTTGGCAAATGGCCGGCTTCATGCGAGATTCCAAAATACGCAGTCTGAATTTATTGCTGGTTACATCGGGGAAACGGAGGATGCGTTTGTAGCCGATGTTGGTGCCGGTTGCCACTTCTTGCCAGGCATTGTCTATCCATGCGTCCAGGGCATGCTTTTCTACTCGTTCACTGCTCACGGTGATGGCTTCCTGAATAAGGAAACGGTTGATAGTGACAGGATCGGGGGTCTCAATAACAATTTCTTTCTTGTCCGGTCCGACTACGATATAGGTGTCTGTATTGTTGTCCAGCAGTTCTTCCGGTCCCTCGGCTCCTTGCAGGTAATCGGTAGTATAGGTTTGGTTGATCCGTTTTCCTACTTCTTTCAGCACACTGACATCTTGTGCCGAGAAGCGTCCTTCACGGTTGGGAGGAATATTGAGCAGAAAAGTGGAATTGCCTCCTACTGCACGTTCGTATATGTCGAATACATCATCGACAGAGCGGACACGCTGACGGTCATCATCGCGGTAGAACCAGCCTTCACGGATGGAGGTGTTGGTTTCGGCTTGCTGGTAGTGCAGATACTTGGCCTTGCAGAGTTGTGTGCGGCTGCCTAAATCTTCGTCAGTCATATCCGGGAAATGAGAAGTGGTGTCGGGATTTTCCGGGTAGGGGATGACATTCCATTCGGTATCGCGGGTCCTTCCCGATTCGTTTCCGCACCAGCGGATGTCCTCGCGACCGAAAATGACAGCTTGAGGGGCCAGTTTGTGAATCAGTTCTTTCCAGGCGGAGTAGTTATATTTCTGTCCGCCTTTGCGCTTGGGATGTGCACCGTCAAACCATACTTCGTGAATGGGACCGTACTCGGTGAGCAGCTCGAACAGTTGGTTCATGAAATATTCATTATAGTCATCAAGCATGAACCGGAAAGTGGTTTTGTTGGCGAACGGACGTCCGGGTACTTCCCGAGGAATGGTGCGCTCGGTGTATGGACTCAGGTTGCCATAGAGACCTTGAGGATGTTCTATCTGGTATAAATCGGCAGGAGAAAGGTATACGCCTAATTTTAATCCGTATTTTTGGCAGGATGCGGAGAGGTCTTTCAGTATATCCCCCTTGCCTTCGCGGAAATCTGTGGACATGATACCGTGACGGGTATAGCGGCTTTGCCATAATACGAATCCGTCATGGTGCTTAGCTGTGAATATGACCATTTTCATGCCTGCTGCTTTCATGGCTTCGCACCATTGGTCGGTATCCAGTTGTTTCAAATCAAAGACGCGGGGATCTTCCATGCCGTTTCCCCACTCCATGCGGGTAAAGGTATTGGGACCGAAATGGATGAAAGCGATGAATTCATTTTTCAAAGCTTCCATTTGCATCGGGCTGGGAACAATATGTGCGGCTTTCTCCATAATGCTTTCCGGGGTGTCTGTACTTTCTATCGCTATCGTGTTTTGGCACGGCAGGGTCAGGTCCGGGCGACTCTTCTCGGCACAGGCTGCAAAGAGCATGCCTACGCCGAAAAGACTGCTGTATAAAAAGGTTCTTTTCATCTTTTGTAAATGATTGATGTTATGGTTCATATTATTTTCGAGTAAAAACATAGACATTGCCGCCGAAATCAGTAGCGACCAAGGCGTTTCCGGATGCAGCTACCGAACCGAATACCGGTGAGCCTGTGGCATGTTTCCAAGTGATTTTTCCGGTTGCTTTATCTACTCCATAGATGGTTCCGTCTGATGCGCCTACTGCTATCATCTTACCTGCCAGGACAGGGGTGGTCTCTATGGTGCCCGATACGGGGCGGCTGTAGGGCGAGGTATAAATCAGGGCATCTCCTACGGGGCATTTCCATTTTTCTTCCAGTGTCTGGTTGTCCAAAGCTACCAGTCCCTCTTTGGCTGTACCGAAAATAATTTCTTTATCGGTGAGAAGAGGAGTGGAGGTGACATCTACACTATAAGGTAAGGTCTTGCGGACAATGATTCTTCCGGTCCGGGCTTCCATAATAAAGAAGGCTTTATTGGAAATCAAATAGAGCAGTCCGTTGTGAATCGCTGCCGACGCACCCCGGTTGCGCAGTCCGTGGTTGCTTGCACTCCAAAGCTTCTTGCCTGTTTTCAGGTCGTTGGCATACAAGGCACTCCATTGAACAGAACCTATCACGACTCCACTGCCTACAGACAGGGTCGTTGTGGTTCCTTCACGCTGGTTCCAGTCGTTATTTCTCCATATCAGTTTTCCGGTCCGTGCTTCAAAGGCCGACAATGCTTTTCCGGTTCCGGCATACACGATTCCCTTGTCGGTAGCCAGTCCTTCAATCAGTCCGGGCAGGCCGTTTACCGGCAGTTGGGTTTTCCAGCGGAGTGTTCCGCTCTCGCAATCTACGGCATACAGGTTACCCAAAACATCTTGGGCAAATACGATATCATCAGTAATGGCTATTGTATTTTTGATGGAGCTTGCTACCGGATATTTCCATACTATTTTTCCGTTTGCTCCGTCCATGGCATAAATAAAAGCTTTTCCTTTTAAATCTTCATCTATGGAAGCGGTAAAGATTTTGCCGTTATGTATTAACGGAGAGGACATATAGAGGTTGGCACCCACATTGCTGACCCATGCCAGCGAAAGTGTGCTGTCCAGTTGGGCGGTAGAGATTCCGGTATGGGCGGCATTTCCTGCCAGGTTGTCCCAATTGCCATCCAGTTTTACTGTGGTCTCTCCGGGAAGGTAAACAAAGTTTGTTTCTGTTTTTGTCGTTTCTCCGTTTTTGAATTCTGCCACTACCTGTAAGGTCAGTTTCTTTCCTTTATACTGTTCTTTCAGTGGCATATCGGCACTCCATGTCCAGTCCGATACTTGGGTCAGCGGTTTGTTTTTCAAGATTGTCCTTGTTCCGTCTGTGCAGGTATAGCTGGCTTTGCGTACGGGCGATACCGAGGAGTAAACATTGGCTGTAACAACGCGTGACGCCGACTCTCCGACGGGTGAGGCGATACATAATTTCTTGTCCAGGTAAGTATAACGTAACTCGCTGGTAAAGTCTCCCTTGCCGTCTACATGCATGACCCGGTAGGCACTAGTGGAATGGTCAATCCCCCCTTTGTCGAGGCTGGAAGTGCAGATGGTATATACGTTGCCCTGTTTCTTTTTGTGGTTGATGTGCCAATGGCCATATATCCAGGCTTTCAGGTTGTATTCGTTCAGGTTGATACTTTCAGTCTTTCCTTTATAAGTGAAGTCGTTTCCGTAAGTCAATATATCATGGTTGAATATATAGATGGGGGTTTCCGGCGAGACATGTGCCAAGTCATTCTTTAACCAACGGCATACATCGTCTTTGGTATATCCCGGGCGGTAATCTCCTCCCGGCATGGGAGTGACGATATAGTGTACACCTGCCACATCGAATGAATAATATACCGGACCGTAGTATTTTTCGAAACACTCTTCTCCATATTTTCCTTTTACCAGGTCGTGGTTACCGATGCAATAGAACATGGGTATGTTCATATTTTGGGTATTCATCAGTTCGATATGTTCCTTTAATCCCTTTTCGTAGCAGATGTCGCCGGTATGTATGATAAAAGCCGGTTTTTCATTGGCGGCATATTGGCGGATGTTTTCGGCCCATGCTTCGTTGCCGGTAGTATTGAATATTTCGGTATCCGATACCTGTATAAAACGGTGTGCTCCTTTCTTATCAATGCCTGCCTGATAGGGGATGAGGCCGAAATCGTAATTCCCGGCAGCCGCCGTGATGGGGTGGTAGTGCTTGTCGCCGGCTTTGTATCCGGAGGGGAGGGTGATGAAAACAAATCGCTCACGTTCGTGTCCGGGCAGGGTGTACATACCGTTTGCATCGGTTTTTACCACGTTCAGCCCGTCGGATACTTTGACGTCTTTCAGCACTTTTTCTCCTTTATCGAAACTTCCGTTGTGGTTCTTATCCACAAAAACACGCCCGTGGTGGGCGGCGGCAGCCGGAAGCGAAGCTGCCAATAACATTGAAAATATAAATTCTTTTTTCATACCTTTCTTTCCAGATGATTTCTTATTTATGAGCTTGTTCCCAGCTCTTTTTTAGTTCCTTAGAATCTGATTTTGGCATCCTCAATACTCGAAACCAACGGGAATACACCGATTGAATCGTTCATGTTCAGTTCCTCGGGTGTGGGAGGAAGGAAACCTGCTTTTGTTCCCTTGATATCTGCTTCGTCTTCGGTCAGAGTGACAATGGCATAAAGCGGTTTGTCATAGGTCATGGAATAGTTCAGGATAGGATAACGTTTGTTGATGTCTGCCGGATAACGTTTCTCTGTTTGCGAGGGTTTGTCTATCCATACATACGATGCACTGTTTATCTGCACATAGGTGATACCGTCTATTTTCTTTGTATAGTTGCTGTGATTGTGTCCGCTGAAGGCCAATACCACCTTTTTGAATCCGGCACGCTTGTTTTCTCCGGCAAGGAGTGCATGTACTTCTTTACCGTTGTTCATAAAGGTATCGATACTTTGGTGAGAGAAGATGATACACTTCTTATCGGTCGATTCCAGGTCTTTTTTCAGCCATTCCATTTGCTCCGGGTCTACGAAGGCTCTCATCTTGGGATTCACATAATAGTTGGCTTTGGAATAGTGAGTGTATTTTTTTCCATCATACAAGTTGTTTCCATCCAGCACGATAAAGTGGAAGTCTCCTTTGTCGAATGAGTAATAGCGTCCGGGCATTTTCATTCCTGCTACGTACTCATCGGGAGTATAAGCATCCATGTCGTGATTGCCGATGGTGTGATATTTGTCTCTCGGAAAACTGTTCCAGATGTCATGAAACACTTGATTGGCACTGTCCAGACGACAGAAGTCACCCAACTCTATGATGAAGTCTGCATTGGCGTCTTGGGCGGCACGTACAAAACTGCTTAATCGTTCTTTTCCGTCCGGGACATCTTGTGCGTGGAAGTCGGATGCGATGGCGAATGTGACTGTTTTCTCTTGCTGGCTGCAACTGCAAAAGCAGGCAGTGCATAACATTAAAAAGAGTGCGATGAGGTTGTTCTTTTTCATTGTGATATATTTGGCTATTTGTTATACAATCAAAGCCGTCCGCCAACAGGTTTTGGTTTCTATACCTGTTGTGCGGATATCGGCTCATTTATTTTCTTAATTTTTCCACCACTTGTTTTGAACCAGGTTGTTATTTGGCGTAAATAGGATGATGCAAAGTAATTGAAAATGATGGGATGCATCAATAAACGATTCAGATAAAGGATAGTCTTAAATCGATATAGGTCTTAAATTGTAGTTGGCAGGAACTGCTTTGGGAGGGATTTCTGCAAGAAAATAAATATTATAGAGATCCAATATCTGGATTCACAGCTTCATTTTACTTAGCTACAAGTGCTATGGAAATAAATGCGGAATTCAGTAATTATTTATTTGCGGGTTAGGCTGGTATAACATAATGGTATAGAGTAACTAATGTTTCCGGTTAGACTCTTTGTAGGTTTGTGGGGTGAGTCCGGTCTGCTTTTTGAATAACTTAATGAAATACGAGTAATTGTCATATCCCAGTGTGTAGGCTATTTCTTTGATGGCGAGGTCTTTGGTGATGAGCAGTAGTTGTGCCTTCTCTATTTTCTTTTTGACGATATACTGTAAGGGGGTTGTTTTCATTTCGCTTTTGAACAGGCGGATGAAGTGGTCTTTCGAAAGGCAGGAAAGTCCGGCCAAAGTATCAATGTCAATGTTTTTGTCTATATTCTTACGTATAAAGTTGACTACATTAATGATACGGTTGTCGCTGCTGGAGTCTTTGGGTTGTGCGTCTTTTAAGAAGCGGGAGATTAGCATGTAGATGATGCCTTTGGAGGCTACTTTATTATGAAAAGCTTTCTGTTTGTTTTTTATGATATTTTGTATCAGGGTAGGGGTATTGTCGTAAGTAGAGGGATTGGAATGTGGAAGCTGAATAGCGGGATTCATTTCATGTAATAATTTGATCAACTCCAAATCCAGTGGGCCGGCCGGAACTTCAGTGGGGAAGTCCAAATCTTCCAAGATACTGGTGGCGGAAGAATGGTCTTCGTAAATGTGCAGATAGTAATGTTCAAAATCTCCTTCACAATGACAATTGTGACAGGTAAATGCAGGAATAATATATAAGTGGTGGGGAGAAAGTGTTATGGTTCGGTCGGGAAGAGTTACTTCTGCCATACCTTTTGTTACATAATAGATACGAAAAAATGGGCTGTTTACCTCTGTCCAGTTCCAGTCGGAATGATGAATCGCATAGCCGATATTAAGTAGCAGAGGATGAAATGTGTCTGTTTCCTGAAGTATGTCCATAGGGTTATTTAAACAGTTATTTTGTACAAAAGTATAAAAAAATATCGATTTTATATTATTTGTGGTGGATTTATTGCTACTGATTGTGTTTTCTTTTTAAAGGATGTATCAGAGTTGGCTGGAGTATGATGTGGTGTGTTTTTAAGACTTTTACTGTTAGAAGGGCAAAAAGGGACAGATATACGGTAATATTTTTTTGTTTTGAAAAACCGTAAATGCTGTCCCTTGTTTATGAGAATGTGTGTGAAGCCGGGAAATGCTATGCTTTTTGAGGATAATACAGGTTTTTATCAGTTATTTTTTCGAGTACTTCATGCAGGTAGCGTGCAGATTCCCATTTGGCCATAGGCAGGTCGTGGAGCAGACAGTTACCGCAGTCTTTAGGGGTGGTACCCGGCACTTCACCTTCAAATTCGGCAACGAAGCGGAAGGTTTCTTGCATCAATTCTACAATGTCTTTTGATTCCAAGTCACCTTTCATCAGTAAATAATTGCCAGTGAGACAACCCATCGGTCCCCAATAGACAATTTTGTCACCCCATACAGGATGGTTACGCAGGAAGGTGGCGGCCAGGTGTTCGATGGTGTGCAATGCTCCCTGACCCAAGGCCGGTTCGCGGTTGGGCTCTTTCATTCGGATGTCGAAAGTAGTTACGGTGTCGCCTCCTACTTGGTCTTTTCTTGAGACATAAATACCGCGCAAAAGACGGATGTGGTCGATGGTAAAACTGGGTATTGTTTTCATATTTCTGTTTTTATTATAAATTTGCTGGTAATGAATGGAGGAAAATGCGGGTTACCTCGAATGAACGGTCGGCAATGGTGCTCCAGAAGTTGGTGTATTGTTCCCAATGATTGTCGGCACCCGGAGTGTCGCTGATAATGCGGAAACTGAGGAACGGTACCTTATATATATGACAAATTTGGGCGATAGCTCCTGATTCCATGTCGACGGCCAGTCCTGCGGGGAAAGCTGTCTTGATGGAGTTGAGCTCTTGGCGGTCGGTGATAAATTTGTCTCCGCTACAGATGAGTCCGCCGTGGATGGCTGTTTCTGTGTCTAATGACATGGCGCAGTTGAACAATGTGTCGTTGCCTTCGAACAGGGCAGGCAGTCCTTGGATTTGACCGTAGGCATTTCCTTCTCCACACCATACATCATGGTAGACGATTTGGCTGCTGGCAACTACATCCATTACTTTCAAACCACTGTCTATGCCTCCCGCCACACCGGTGCTGATAATGCAATCGGGGTGAAAGTTACGGATTAGCTCCACCGTGCCGGCGGCGGCATTTACTTTTCCGATACCGCATTTCATCAGGATGACTGTGTTGTTTTGAATCGTTCCTTCCGTATACTGGAACGGTCCTTCGACATATTCTTTCTTGTTGGCGAGCAGTTGTTCCACTTGTTTCTGCTCGGAACTCATCGCAGTTATAATTCCTATTTTCATAATTCAACTTTATTTCAGGTGCAAATGTACGTAATTTATCAGAGTATATCGTATCTTTGCAGCGTTAATAAACAGATATACTTATGAACTTATTTAAAAGAATACTACCTGATATAGTAGTGATTATCTTATTTGCCGTCATCTCGTTTGTTTACTTTTTCCCGGCTGTGACCGAGGGACGTGTTCTGTCTCAGCATGATGCTGTGGCGGGAATCGGTGCCGGTGAGGAATCGAAAGAGTACTTGGAACGTACAGGAGAGCGTACACGCTGGACGAATTCGATTTTTGGAGGTATGCCTACTTATCAGATGGCTCCCAGCTACAATTCTACGGATATGTTGAAAGGGATGGAAAATTTGTATCATTTATATTTGCCTTCTTATGTGTGGTATGTGTTTGTGATGCTGCTGGGTTTCTATATTCTGATGCGTGCGTTTGATTTCTCGGTGTGGCTTGCTTCATTGGGAGCGATTATATGGGCTTTTTCGTCCTATTTCTTTATTATTATTGCGGCAGGTCATATCTGGAAATTTGTAACGTTGGCTTATATTCCGCCTACCATAGCCGGTATGGTGTTGGTTTACAGAGGGAAATACTTGTTTGGTGGATTACTGACGGCCATATTTGTAGCTTTGCAAATTGTATCGAACCACGTGCAGATGAGCTATTATTTTTTGTTTGTGATGTTGTTTATGGCAGTGGCTTTCGGGGTATCTGCTTATCAGAAGAAAGAACTACCCCGTTTTTTTAAGGCAACAGGTGTATTGGTAGTAGCAGGTGTATTGGGGGTATGTATCAATTTGTCAAATCTTTATCACACGTATGAATATAGTAAGGAAACCATGCGTGGAAAGAGCGAATTGGTGAAACCGGATACGCATAATCAGACAAAGGGTGGATTGGAGCGCGATTATATTACGCAATGGAGTTACGGCATCGGTGAGACCTTTTCTTTATTGGTGCCTAATGTGAAAGGTGGAGCATCGGTGCCTCTTGCTGCCAATGAGAAGGCGATGGAAAAGGCCAATCCGATGTATGGAAGTATTTACAATCAGCTTGGTCAGTATTGGGGTGAGCAGCCCGGAACGTCAGGTCCGGTGTATGTCGGGGCATTTGTAATGTTTCTGTTCATTTTAGGGCTATTTGTTGTAAAAGGGCCGATGAAATGGGCGCTTTTGGCTGCTACTGTATTGTCTGTATTGCTTTCTTGGGGAAAGAATTTTATGGGATTTACGGATTTCTTCCTTGATTATATTCCGATGTACGATAAGTTTCGTGCGGTATCTTCTATATTGGTTATTGCCGAGTTTACAATTCCGTTGTTGGCAATGTTGGCATTGAAGCAGATTATTGCACGTCCGCAAATCATGAAAGAACAGGCAAAGGCGTTTTATATCAGTTTTGGATTGACAGGCGGTATTGCTTTGCTGTTTGCACTGGCTCCACGATTTTTCTTTCCTTCTTATGTGTCGAGCATGGAAATGCAGGCTTTGCAGAGTATTCCGGCTGACCAGTTGGCACCACTGATAGCCAATTTGGAAGAGGTTCGCGTAAGTATTTTCACTTCGGATGCTTGGCGTAGTTTCTTTGTGGTATCAATTGGGGCTGTGCTGCTGTGGCTTTATGGCATGGGTAAGCTGAAATCAGAGTTGACTATTGGTGTATTGTTGTTGCTCTGCCTGGTGGAAATGTGGAATGTAAACAAACGCTATCTGTATGATGCACAGTTTGTACCTCAAACGGTTCGAACGGAAAGCTTCCGACCGACGGAAACGGATAAGGCCATTTTGGAGGATAAGACATTGGATTATAGGGTACTGAACTTGGCTTCGAATACATTTAACGAGAATAATACTTCTTATTGGCATAAGAGCATAGGTGGTTATCATGCCGCTAAATTGCGCCGTTATCAGGAAATGATAGAGGAACATATCAGTCCGGAAATGAGTAATTTGTTCAAGGCTGTGTCTGAAGCCGGCGGCGATATGGCGAAAGTAGATGCGTCTGCGTTTCCGGTATTGAATATGCTGAATACTCGTTATTTTATTTTTCCCCTACAGGGTGGAAAGACTATGCCTATACAAAATCCTTATACTTTAGGTAATGCATGGTTTGTGGACAAAGTGCAGTATGTGAATAATGCGAACGAGGAAATAGAATCTTTACATAAAGTGATGCCCGCGAAGGTGGCAGTAGTTGACAAGAAGTTTGCCGAGCAGGTAAAGCCGGTGACGGTGTCTGATTCGTTGCGTTTCGTTAAGCTGGTGGCATACGAACCGAATGACTTGAAATATGAGGTAAGCTCGGAGAAGGGTGGAGTTGTTGTTTTCTCCGAAATCTATTATCCGGGTTGGCAGGCTTATATCGACGGAGTTGAGGCTCCTCACGGCAGGGCAGACTATATTTTACGTGCTATGAATGTGCCGGCAGGAAAACATACGGTTGAGTTCAAGTTCGACCCGAAGTCATTGCATACGACGGAAACAATTGCTTTTGTTGCACTGGGATTGCTGGCAATGGCGGTGCTGCTGTTGCTGGTGTTACAGGGAAAAGCTCTTTGGGGAAAGAAGGGATAAAGAATGGGCAGGAGGAAACTTGTCAAAGGGGAGTTGCGGAGCTCACTTTGTTTTGGAAAAGCTTTATGATGCTCATCATCATTCTCTTATTATATTAACCGGAGCAATGGCTTTCATTTATAAGCCAGACGCACTGCAAACCAAGCATGATGCAACACGGTGCTGACCAATCCGTAATGCTTCGCCATGATGTGGAAACGCTCTTTCAGTGAGGCTTTATGGTTTCGGGTGGTCATTCCTTCGTTCAGATAATCAATGAGGGTGAGATGTGTATTATGCAATACTTTCGCCTTCTTCATGATACGGATGCACCAATCAAAGTCTGCCGAAAAGCGGTATTGTAAATCGTATGGTTCTTCTAAGGCCAGTTCTCTGCGTGCAAAGAAGGCTTGATGGCAGACCAACATTCCTTTTTTGAAACTCTTCCAGTGAAGTGTTTCGGGAGCAGAAAGACGTCGCTTGTAAAGGAAATGTCCTTCATCGTCTACTATATCTGTTTCGCCATAAATCACATCCGGCAGTATTGTTCCGGTCAGGGAATGAACGATTCGTAAAAGTGTATCATCTTCATGAAGTCCGTCTCCTGCATTCAGAAAACAAAGGTAATCTCCTGCTGCCAGTTTGATGCCTTTATTCATGGCATCATACAAGCCTTTGTCGGGTTCGCTGACAAGGGTATGTATGTGCTCTTTATATTTGTTGACAATGGTCAACGTGCCATCGGTGGAACCTCCGTCTACAATGATATATTCCACGTTCTTATAAGATTGGGTAACAATGCTTTGTATCGTGTCTTCCAGCACTTTCTCCGCATTATAGGTCACGGTGATGATGGAGAACTTGGGATGAGGATGAATATTATGCATGGCTTCCTGTAATCTTATTATAGATATCGATATATCTCATTGAGATAATACTTTCGGAATAACTGGAGAGTGCTTTCCGGCAAGCTTCTTCACTCAGGTTATCGTATTCGCCTTCGGTCAATGTCCACCGGATGCCATTGGCGAGGTCTTTAGCCGATTGATATTCGGCCACGTATCCATTGTGCAGATGGTCTATCATTTGGGGAATGCCTCCTACATTGAAACCTACGCAGGGAATGCCACATGCCATCGCTTCTACAATGGTGTTGGGAAGATTGTCCTGCAAGGAGGGAGTGACATATAGGTCGACAGCATTGTAGATATCCACCAGTTCCTTTTCGTTGCTCACATAGTTCATCGGGTAAATGGGGAAAGGGAATAAGGAGGCATACTGCTCGGCTTGTTTGCCAAACACCACGACCCCCAATTGTTTACTTAATCCGGGGTCTTGTGAGGCTAGAATTTTACATGCTTCCACCAAATAGTCAATGCCTTTTCGCTTGTCTGTGATTTTTACCGAGCCGAAGAGCAATAATTTCTTGTCTTGCGGCAGATGGCATTTCTCCCGTGCCTGTTTCTTGTTGCGCGGTTTGAACAGGTTGGTGTTGATGGCATTGGGAATATTGGTAATGGTCTGTCCTTTCAGCAGTTCACTTTGTTTGGCCATTCCTTCCAGCCAACGGCTGCATGCCACGAATGTGATGTTTGCCCCGTCAAAAAGCTTTCTTTTTTTCTCGAAAGTGCGATAGGAAAGGTCTTTCTTTCCTCCTTTGAATAACAAAGGGCAGTAATGGCATTCTTTGGTATATTTATCACAATCACTTGCGTAATGGCAAATGCCTGTAAAAGGCCACATATCGTGCATGGTCCATACGATGGGCTTTCCCGACTCGATGATGCGGCGTATATCTGTTAGTGAGAGCATACCTTGGTTAATCCAATGCAGATGAATCACATCTGCCTGATTGAACTCGGGGAGTGCGGAAATGTTTGTACCCGTGTTGGCAATGTCGACAGCAAAAAGATTATGTTTTTTAAATCGGTTTGCTTTCCAGATGACGATGCGCTCCCAGATGAATTGCCATACTTTCCACCACGATTTTTTCAGTTGCACCACACTGATTTGGTCAGTCTGCTTGTCGCGGACAAGCATCTTGGCTTTTATACCATTGTTCTTCAGGGCTTCCATCAGGCGGTGGGCTGCAATGGCGGCTCCTCCTATTCGCTCAGACGTATTGATGATAAGTACTCTCATGTGCATTAACGTTTATGCAAAGGTACGTTTTTTAGAAGAAATGTTTGGTATCTTTTTGCCTTTTTATGCTCCGAAATCTCCTTTTAAAGTTCGTTTGATACGCCGGATGGCTTTGGCCATAAATGAGTTGGTCCGTGCATAATAGTTGACATAGGCCTGGCGTGCTTGTAAATTCTCAACGACCGGAGTGATGGGAACGAGAGGCAATTCTTTCATATATAAATTGGAGGCGTAAAGATTTCCTCCCCCACAATTTGTTCCGCTTCCGTCAAATCCGTTGTTCTGTATCAGTGATTTGCCTACATTTAACGATAGAATGTCTTTTAGAAATAAAGATGCATTCCAGCGAATAGCCCATGAATTATTTTTGCCTTCCGTTTGCCGGCGAAGCATACGGGTATAACCATATTTACCATTGAAATCAAAGGTATAGGTTAACTTTCGTTTTTCCAGCTCATTTAAGAGTGCTTTACCGTCAGGATTGAAATATTTCCAAGCGCGATCCCAGGTTGCCCAGCCCCAGCTTCCGGTCCATTTAATAAGAAAAGTATCCGGTAACGATGGGTCCTGAGTAAAGTCGCAAGCTTGTATATGTCCTATCCGGGGCTCGTCTTTATACATTTCCAGTGCGCTGTTCATAAATTGCAGGAAGTAAGGGGCGGTTACCAGATCATCTTCCAATACAATGGTGCGTCCGTATGCATTGACTTGTGTGGTAACTCCGTCAATAATACTTCGTGCCAAACCATAGTTCTTTTCACGTTCTATGATGTGTACCTTTTTAAATCCATTGACGGAGTGGATAAAACTGCGCACTTCGTTTACCGATTTGCAATCTTCGGGGCTACGGGCCGCATCCGAGTAAATAAACAGCTCGCTTTCGGCAGCCAAAGTATTGTGCAACAGTGCTTCTATTGCACGTTTTGCATGTGCAGGACGGTTATATACAAATAGAAGAATGGGGGCTAACATCATATTATCTGAGTTTTAGGAAATATAAGTTATCAAATAATCTGTTCCATCGACTATAAGTCCTTGGTTTGGATAATCCTCGTTTTTCTTTTAGGCAGTTGATGAGTGATTGAAGTGGTGCGTCAAAAAAGTAAGTGTGCAGTACCTGACGTTGCTTCTGCTGTAAAGTCCGATATAATTCGGGGTCATTTTCTAGTCGGTTGATGAGTGATATCATTTCATCCATGGTTTTCACATTGCATTCATCAATAATCAACTCGTGGTGAATTACCTCATCACGGTTCATGATAGCGAGTGTGCCAAGTGATACGGCTTCGGCTACGGAGTTTCCTCGGATACTCCGACCTCCCATTTTGACAAAATATTTGGCGTCATAAATGTTTTTCAGGTTATCTGCTATTTTCTGTTGATGCAGGATAATTTCATATCCGGCATCCGCCAACGGTTGAAAATGGTCGGGTATGCGTGTTACCGGTCGTTCTGTAGTTGAATTGATTTCCATAAAGATACCTTTTCTTGCAGAAGGTCTGCCTAAGTATTGTTGCATAATTTTCTCTAAAGTATCTTTTGCAACAAAGGTATAGGGAAAATCTATAGCGCCACATTTATGCGATATTCTGCCCCTTGCCATTTGGTTGAGAGTGGCATCGTATCCAAACCTGGCTTTTCCGGTAGCCATATTAGCCTCGCCTATCATATAAGCGAAAAGCGTTTGTGGATATTTCAATATCAATTGTGTGGGAAGACTTATATTGATGGAAATAACAATATCGTATTGTCCCCAGTCTATAGTATAGCAGCTGACAGCATATTTCCCGTTCGGGTACGGACTTCCCGGACTTTTAAATTCTTGCCCGGGTATTTTATCCAGCGTTTCGGTTTTAAGCAAATGCAAATAAGGAGCTATATGTGGGATGACTTTCTGATAAATCCGGGTTTCTTTATTGGACTCTTCTTTTACAATATAGAAATCCGCATTCAGGTCGCTCATTAGTGCTATGGGACCTACACGTCCCATAGATGAGAACAAAATTTGACCCGGATCTTTTTCTGTAACAGGACAAACGTACAGATCTTGATAGACCTCTTGCTTAACTAATGCTATTTTGAGTTTATTCATGATTCTGTCAGTTAAAAACGTTGTTAATAGCTTTTAATAGAGCTTCCAGATAGCCTCTTCCGAACTTTAAATCCGGTTCCATGTAGTTTCCTTCTGCCCATTCATTCCAAGATTTCAGAAAGACAATGCGTTCTTCCTTCGGTTTGTGTATGACATTACGAAAAGTTCTTTCCGCATGTTCCTCAAACTTTTTCGGCGTGGAATTGATTAATATATGTCCGGATCGTCCCGAACGGGGAGAATGGTCCCAGTTGGGAATCAGTGTAGGGTAACAGTCTGTGTTTTGGTCTTCCGGTCCTGAAAAGTATCGGGCGGCTCTTTCATAGTCTATTCTTTGTCCCTGATGGAAGGTGATGCGCTGGAATTTGGTTTTGATACGTCCTAAGAGGCTATAGTTCTTTTGGAACACATCAAACAGACGTACCAGATTGGTGGCGTTAAACCCCCATTGGCGGAATAAAGGCAATTCCTCTGTTTTACTGGTATGCCCCACAAAATGAATGCGGAAACCATGAGGCTCGGCCAGTTTTTGCCAAAGTTCGATAAAATGTGCTATATCAGGCACTTTCATGGGAGCATAAATCATAAACAGTGGCTCACCGTTTACACGGATATAGCGCGGATCTTTGAATGCCGGGAGGACAGCATTGAAATGGGCGATATAATCTTCGTCACCCGGATATAATTGCTCCATTAACATTTTGTTCCCTCCCTCTTTGTTAAACTGTTTATCTTCCCAGCTATGGTTGGCCCATGCCAGGCAAAAGGGGAAATCAGGCTCTCCCGAAGCCAAAACTTCTTGAAACGGACGTTGTAATAATTGTCTGCCGTTACCGAACCAGTAATGCCAATAGCAGAAGCCTTCTATTCCATATTGACGTGCTAATTCTGCTTGCTCACGGCGGGTTTCGGGAACTCTCAAATCATAATATCCTAAGTCGGCCGGAACCTTGGGTTGGTAATGCCCTTTAAACAAAGGTTTGGCTTTGCCCACATTGGTCCATTCCGTAAATCCTTTCCCCCACCATTTATCGTTCTCGGGGGTAGGATGGAACTGTGGCAGGTAAAATGCAATGACCCGTACTTTATATTTATTCTTTTCCATTTTTAATTAGTTCTATCAGTTGACTCGCCTCGGCCGGAGTGTGCAGAGGAGTATACAGTTGTTTCAAGTTCTTTTTTAATATATCGTGTGAAATATCTTTCAGATATGTATCTTTTACAAGCTCTATCACTTCCCGGGGTAAACGATAGCGGATTATCTTGGCCGGATTTCCTCCTACAATGGCATAAGGAGGTACATCACGGGTGACTACTGAACCGGCGGCTATAATGCTTCCTTTCCCGATGGTTACTCCCGATAAGATGAGGGCGCCATAACCAATCCAAACTTCATCTTCTATTATAACGGCCCCTTTGCTCACACTGTCTTTCGGACAGTGCCCATTGGTTAACAATGATTGAATAGGGTAAGTGAAAAGCGTTTCTGTCTGATGGTTTCCACTCAAAATGAAGTGAACATCGGGAGCAATGGACACATAATTTCCTATTTGCAGGAATTCTGTTTCGGGCAAATAACTTAAAATATGCAGTTCGCCATACGTGTCTTTTCCTACTTGCACAGATTTTATGGGAAAACGGTTCATGGCAACAGTGCGATTATGGCGGTTTTGCTTTCGCCATTTTTTCTGAAAACAGGCAAACTCCCATTTCCGTGCATAATGGCGTATGAGCGGAATACGATGCAGAATATTAACCATGGTATTTCTTTTTTATTTTTCTGATAAAGCGGGATAAGCTGTATTTTTTCAGTCTTTGTGTAAAGAATAAGGGCTGCATGAGCAGATAGTAACCAAGTTGGTTGGCTTGGTGACAACCGGTCAGCCATTCTTTGTATTTGTATACGAAAGGTGAGTTCCATGGCTTTTCTCTTCCCGGGTAATGCAATTGTACCACTTGTTCACGCATCTCGTTGTAAGCTTTTATGGCAACTTGTTTGTCTTGAAAGGAGGCATTATTGGGGTTGAATTTCACCCTTTGCGGGTCTTCATGGAATTGAAACGCACAAACTACATATTTGTAAGGCATGAAACGAAGATATGGAGCACAGCATAATGCAATGCAGTCTTGTTCAGGCAGTATCAGGCGGTTTAAATTGTTATGGAAAAACTGTGTCAGTTCTATTTGCTTGTTGTCCTCACGTATGCATTTCAGGTTTATAAGCATATAGCCGGCCGATATTTCATAATCAGATATCAACCGGATTTCTTCCTGTGTAAATTCTTTAGCATAACGCGGCAAGTTTGTATTTTCCTGAATAGGACGTGTGCCGGCATAATAAAATTTCTCATTCGGATAAAGAAAGAAGGAAGAAGATATATCGGCTGTAAAGAGTACATCTACATCAGAAAAGAGAATTCGCTCATACTGAGGAAACATTTCCGCAGCTGTCAGTTTATAGAATATCTCTTTTGAAAAATGCGACTTATTACGCAATTTATCCCATGCCGTGTCATAATGGGAAGCATTTTTAAACTGTATATTGGCATTATGGAAGTGAGAGACAACTTTTTTTATTCGTTGTATATGATGAGGCTGGAGGTCGGTATGTACTACGTAGAGCTGATACTGATATTCGGGTGCGGCATTAGTCAACAAAGAATGGAAAGCAACACAGGCTGCAAGTACATAATAACGGTCGAATGTAAAGAATATAGGTATTGTTTCCATATCTTTTCTTTGTTGAAATGCTATTTTGCTACAAAGTAAAGGAGATTTTATCAGAAAGTCAAATATTATTTCTTTTTTGACAGATAGTTTATGACTTCTTTAAAAGTTGCAGACTTGCTCAATTGCATGATTATAATGTATAGTCCGGCTGCAATGGCAATTTTGGCTGTTAAGATTAGATAGAGGTTATCGATAGATCGGGTGAGAAAGTAGGCAGCACCCATGCAGCTTACTGCAATAACTCCGAAAGGAACGACATCTTTTAGTGCATCCCATAAAGTGAGGTGTATCTCTTTCCATATAAAGTAATGCCACACGAACAGCCAACTGATATTGATGCTGATATAGGCAAAAATCATCGTTCGGATGCCATAAGGGTAGCATAGCAGGGCAGTTGCAATTTGTATGATTCCCAGGAAAATGGTATTCCACATGAAGATATCCGATTTTCCCTTACTGATTACAAGGTTGGAATAAAGATTCTGAATGGGAAGAAAAGCACTTCCGATACAAAGAATCTGCATGATGATTGCACTTTCGTTCCATTTGTCTGTAATGGTTATTGTGATGAGTTCGGGAGCGATGAGTGAAAGACCGAACAAAGCGGGGAATGATATAAAAGCTGTAAAGCGGAGCATCTTGCGAAACACGCGGCATTGGCGTTCTGTATCTTCCGACACATTGCGCAATACAGGTTGGGCTATTCCGTTTATCGTACCTAGTATGGTAGAATATCCCATGGATGTCCATTTATTGGCTTGATTGAAATACCCCACTTCCTCTTGACTGTAAAAACGACCTAATATGACAGTCAGCATGTTGTTGTTTATATTCGAGAATATATTGGTTATTAATATCTTACAACTGAAGTTGATCATGCTTTTCAGTGGCTTGAAAGAAATATGTAGCGTTGGTTTCCAGCCGGAATAGCGCCAAAACAGAATGGTATTGCTGGTCACGTATACCAACCCTTGTGTTGCTATTCCCCAATATGCCATTCCGCAAAGAGCCAATGTGACTCCTGTTATGTTTGACAGTATCAGACCGGTCAGTTGGATAAAAGCTTTCTGTTTTACTTTAAGATTACGGAATAAATAGGCATTGTGTGCTATGCCGAGACTGGCTATAAAAAAGCCAAGGAAAGTATACCGTGCCAATGGTATCAATGCCGGAGTATGGTAAAACTCTGCAATGTATGGGGATAAGAAAAATAATAATATGTAAAGCAGCCCACTTGTAAACAAACTGAACCAAAAGACTGCATTGTAGTCTTCATGGCTGATATTTTTCTTATTGGCAAGTGCGGCGGTAAATCCGCTTTCCTGCAAGGTGGAAGCAATCAGTGAGAATATGCTGAGCATCCCTATCATACCATAGTCTTCGGCATCAAGGATACGGGCTAATGCAATCCCGAAAATAAGATTGAGCAACTGCTGCATGCCGTTGCTCAGTCCTCCCCAAAAAAGTCCTTTTGCGGTCTTGTCTTTCAAAGATTGCTCTGTCATAATCTGTTCTTATCGTTTTGCCTATGGTATGCTTCTTCAGCTTCTTTGTCTGAAGACAATGCTGATGAAAACCAATGAGGATGTGCCAAAAGTAATCAGCCTATCATTTTGACACACCCTCACGAAGAGTATCTCTTCTTATAATGATTATTTAACTTCACTTCCCGGTTTTACCTCTTTTAATAGAGAGGTAACGGCCAGTGAACCGTCAAAGTTCTCGGCGCTTAGAATCATGCCTTCGCTTACCAAGCCGTTTTTGAATTGGCGGGGAGCCAGGTTTGCAATGAACAACACTTGTTTTCCTACCAGTTCTTCCGGGGTGTAGTGCTGGGCGATACCGCTGACAATGGTACGGTTCTCCAGTCCGTCAGCAATCTTGAACTTCAGCAGTTTCTTCATCTTGGGAACTGTTTCACATTCCAGTACGGTTCCTACACGGATATCCAACTTCTCGAACTCTTCAAAAGAAATAGTCGGTTTGATAGGATTAGCCTTATAGCTTGCAGCCTCATTCTCTTTTTTAGTAGCCAACAATTTGTCTACCTGTGCCTGGATTGTTTCGTCTTCTATCTTCTCGAACAGCAATTCAGCCTTATTCAGTTGATGACCTTCTGCCAACAGGTCGGTACGTCCCAACTGCTCCCATTCAAAGGTATCCATATTCAACATCTTACGAAGTTTTTCGCTGCTGAACGGCAGGAACGGTTCGAATGCAATGGCCAGATTAGCTACCAGTTGCAATGCTATATTCAGGATAGTGGCCACGCGCGGCATATCGGTCTTGGCAAGTTTCCACGGTTCGGTGTCTGCCAGATATTTGTTACCGATACGTGCCAGATTCATTGCTTCTTTCTGAGCATCGCGGAACTTGAAGACATTCAGCAGTTTTTCTACTTCCGCTTTTACATCTGCAAATTCCTTCAGTGTATCCTTGTCATATTCTGTCAACTCTCCGCAGGCGGGAACGCATCCGTTAAAGTATTTCTGAGTCAGCACCAAAGCACGGTTCACAAAGTTTCCGTACACGGCTACCAACTCATTGTTGTTGCGTGCCTGAAAGTCTTTCCATGTGAAGTCATTGTCCTTCGTTTCGGGAGCATTGGCAGTCAGTACATAGCGAAGCACATCCTGCTTTCCGGGGAAGTCCTGTAAATATTCGTGCAGCCATACAGCCCAATTGCGGGATGTGGAAATCTTATCTCCTTCCAAGTTCAGGAATTCGTTGCTTGGCACATTATCGGGCAAAATGTAACTGCCTTCCGCTTTCAGCATAGCCGGAAATACGATGCAATGGAACACGATATTGTCTTTTCCGATGAAATGAATCAGACGTGTTTCGGGGTCTTTCCACCATGTTTCCCAACTGTCGGGCAGTAATTCTTTGGTATTTGAAATGTACCCGATAGGAGCGTCAAACCATACATAAAGCACTTTCCCTTCCGCTCCTTCCACGGGAACGGGGATACCCCAATCCAGGTCACGGCTTACGGCACGCGGCTGCAAGCCCATGTCCAGCCAGCTCTTGCACTGTCCGTACACGTTGGGACGCCATTCTTTGTGGTCTTCCAGAATCCATTTGCGCAACCAGCCTTCGTGCTTGTCCAACGGCAAATACCAATGTTTGGTTTCACGCATCACGGGCTTACTGCCACTGATGGCACTTTTCGGATTAATCAAATCGGTGGGTGATAATGAAGTACCACACTTTTCGCATTGGTCACCGTATGCACCTTCTGCGTGACAATGGGGACATTCACCTGTGATATATCGGTCGGCCAGAAACTGGTGAGCCTCTTCATCATAATATTGTTCAGATGTCTTTTCGATGAATTCTCCTTTGTCATACAGCGTTTTGAAAAACTCGGAAGCCAGTTCGTGATGTGTCTTTGATGAAGTACGGGAGTAAACATCGAAAGAAATTCCGAATTCTTTAAAAGAGTCTTTAATCAGTGTATGATAGCGGTCGACCACATCCTGAGGGGTAATTCCTTCTTTTTTGGCACGGATGGTGATGGGCACCCCATGTTCATCTGAACCTCCGATGAACAGTACGTCTTCTTTTTTCAGGCGAAGATAGCGTACATAGATATCTGCAGGAACATATACACCTGCCAAATGGCCAATGTGCACCGGACCGTTGGCATAAGGCAGTGCCGAGGTGACGGTGGTTCTTTTGAATTTCTTTTCCATATTATGTATGTGCTTTTTGTTATTTCTGATAGTAAGGTGCAAAGGTAATGATTTTTAGTGAAGTAAATGGAATATGAGACTATTTCTTTCTGTATTTTTGGTTGGGATGTCCGGAGCTTTCGGGATATCCGTAACTTTCCTTTTCATCGTTTTGATTTTATTGTTTATTCTTTCCGGTTTTACCGTTGATATGTGGCAGTCACACCAAGCTAATATTCGAACTGGCTACAATGCCTTATCATATAATGAGTGAATCCACAAAAAAACAACTGTTTTTTTCGTGCAACAAGCGGAAATCCGCTTTTTCTTTTCTCCTTTCATTAGCGGTTGAAACGCCCTGTTGATGGGGGATCCGGTAGTGAATGGGCATCTTGTCACCACCCTTTCAGCCTCCTTTCATTCGTAAAACTTCTTCCTGTGAGACAAATGCTGAAGGTAGATTTTGAAGGGAGTTGAAGAGTACAGCTGAAACGAGGATGAGGGGATGCCTGTCATTTTTAATAGATTGATTATCTGAATGTTTTGGTTAAAATGTAAGGATGAAGGGAAAAGAAGGTATGACCGGCCTAATGAGGGGATGATCCTTTTGCCCCCACATGAAAATCATGCCGGCATTTTTGAAAACCTCAAAATGTGTACGTACGCATCGGGCTACACGTACGTACGCATCGGGCCACAGGTACGTACGCATCAGGCTACACGTACGTATGCATGAGCCTATACGTATATATGTCATTGTGTCAGGCTGTTCCGAATGAATATAAAGTAGAGCGTTTCTGGTGTTTACCTCATAAAAGGATGTTTAAAGGGTTTGTATTTCCACGAAATATAGCGGTTGACGAAATTTCGTTAGCGGCAAAAAGATCAAGATGTTTTTAAAAAAGTTCGTTGTCTTTTTAAAAAAGCTCCTTTTCTTTTTTTAAAAGGTCGTTATTTTTTTGAGAAAGCTCTTGCTCTTTTTAGAAGATGTCCTCGTCTTTTTGAAGGTGTGTCTGGGGCATTAGAACATAAACCGGCCAAAAGTGACGAAGAACTTAAAATGTATTCTCCAACGCATTTTTCTCGTTTAAATAATCTTTTACTTTATAGATATTCATTTCTCCGGTGTTGAATACGATTTGACAGATGGCTGCACTCCCCAGCAGGTAAGGTTGCAGGCTTTCGGGGGCACAAAAATTATCGATGTATGGGCCGAAGATTGCTTTGTCGTGCGTCTCCATTTTCCTTTTGTCGCCATGATAGCGAATATATGTGTGTATGTAAGGGCCGGCTAAAGAGAATTTGATTAGTTCGGGATTGATTGCCACCGTTTTGTTGAATATGCTGTCGATATGGTATCTTATGGCAATACTGTCCAGACTCTTGATGTGTGGCTCAATGAGGGTATTGTTGATTTCCGCAATAACAGATTCCAATGTCTTTTCTTGGCTTATATATTCCCGAAACTTTCTATTTATCGGCAGGGTATATTGCTCAAACAGTGGAATGCCGGAGAAATTATCATGTATATATTGCAGTCCGGCCTGATTGGTCCCTCCAAACGTTATTTACGAATCATTATCTATATGGATGCTTAGCGAATCATTTGGGAACAGGGGGATTACTTCCTCCTCCCAATGCGAAGTTGCAACGGACAAAAGCAAAGGAATCAATCTGCGCAATTTTATAGTCGGTTGTTGTTCCTTTGTACAGGAATATCGTGACCGTAGGTATCCGGTGGTTGGGCATGCAAGTTTGTGAATAGTGACATACACAAAGCGAGGAGAGAGAAAAGTTTAAGCTTCATAATATTGTATTTATTGTATGCTTGCCGACAATATCTTTATTACACATACTGTACATCTTCTATGTCGTACACTTGAGGCATCTCCCTCTCATTGACTGTGATAAAAGGCGTGTGTTTCAAGTGAATCTGTTGGCAATAAGCTTGTTGTGCTTCCAACATTTGTTCGGCCTGTCTTATAGGTTTGTAGTATGCTATAAACTTACTGTTTTGCTTTTCAAACCATTCGTTCAGTAGGTGCATGGCCTTTTGGAATCCGTGTTCAAGATAGCAGGTTATGATTGCCAGTGCGATGTCTTTGCCTACGGTATCTTGCGGAGCAATTGAGAAAAGAATCCTTATGGATGCATTTTCCAGTTTCATCCATTCTTGATGCTCGTTTGCACAATGTTTGCAATGTGGGTTTATAATAATTTGTATGAGCTTGCTGCCTTGTGCTTCTCTTTGAATTGTCATGTCCTTTTCCGCGTTGGGAACTGCATGCCCCATTTGCAGCAGTGTATCGAAAAGGGTGGGATATGACAGCAAAAGTACTCTTTTGTCTTTCAACTTTGCTACTTCCCGCACCGAGTCCAGCAGTTCTTTCAGCGCATACCATGCGGTGCAGCAAAGTGTGCCTATTAATATAAAAGCAAAGATGGATGATATGTTTAAATGCCAGGCAGCCATATCAGTGGAGAACAGGACAAGAGCCTGTAACCATATTATGATATCGATGGACAGGCAGAACATGCACAGTTTGCGAGCTATTATCACCTGATAACCGACGGACCACAAGGTGAATGCAATGGAAATGCAGGTGGCCCAAGTCCAGATGCTGTAATAGAGGGGGATATGGAATGCTGTAGAAAGGAACAATGTTGAGTAATATAATAAGGCCATTTCTCCCAATGTGATGATTCCATTGATGCTGGCGGCTTTGGAGTGCAATATCTCGTTACAGTCCACGATATTGCCTATTTTGCAGAAACGCTGCAAGAAGTCTTTGTTGTAGGATTCTTTGTAAATGATGAGGATGGACACGGCAAGGCCTATCCATGTCAGTGTGTTGAAAAGTAGGTCTCCTGTTTGCCGGGGGCTGGCCAGCAGATAGATAATACCTGCTAATCCGATGGTCGACAGGCATCTATATTTCTTCGCAAGATACAATATTTGTTTTAATTGATAATACGGTTCGTGATAAGATGCCTGCGTTTCGTCTATTATCAGGACGACTCCTTTCCATGCAGCGATGAACTGTTTTGTCGGGAGGTTTTCTTCTTTCCCCTTGTCGGAAAGTAAGATTGTTTTTTCTTCTTGTATGCTTTTTACAAGGCAATATCTTCCGTTGTGCATCAATGCAAGGAAAGGCGCTTCTATCTTGCTTAAATAAGTGGCCGGCAGTTGATATACTTCGTGTGTGATATGCAGGCTGTCAAGTGCATCACTTATTCCCCTGACGGAGCATCCCATCGGGGTAGCAAGCAGCTTCCTGATGCGTCCATAGCTTACTTTTATCGACAATTCTTTCAAATATCGATGCAGTATGCTCATTGTGTAGTCTATATCCGCCATGTTATTTTATCAGTTGTTCCAAAGCATTCAGCAGTTCCTCTCCTCTTAAGTCTTTTGCAATGATGCGTCTCTCTTTGTCCAACAAGAAGTTCCGTGGGATGGATTTAATCTTTAATGCCCTGACCTGCTTGTCGGGTACATTCCTGTCACTCACTCCTCTCACATGGATGAAGTATCGGGTGCTGTCTTCCTCTATGGCTTTTTCCCATTTGAGTGTATCGGCATCTATTGTCACTGCATATACAGCCAGTTTATCCTTATATCTTTCTTTTGCCATTTTCAGGAAAGGTGTTTCCTTGCGGCACGGTACACACCAGCTTGCCCAAAAGTCTACCAGCACATATTCTTCTGCAATGGAGTCGGTGTTTATTTTCTTTTTTGAGATATGCGGGAATGCGAGTTGCAGCTTTGCTCCCATGGTTGTGTCTTTCGGCTCTACATAATATCTTTTCTTTATCAGAGCTCTGATTCGTTCAGATGCGGCTTTGCTTTTTGCGGTTGCCGGTTCTGGACTTGTTATGGAGAGGCGTTCTATAAGGTCATTATTAGGAAACTTTTGTTGTGCATATTGAATCACTGACCTGAAAGGCTCCTCTTCACTTCGTTCTTCGGCATATCCCGGCAGCCATAAAATATATACCCATGCCAATGTAGGATATTGAGTCTTGTGAATCTCTTTTATATAGGCCTCTGTTAGTTTGGCTTTATAATATCGTATGCTGTCTTTGGGTAGGGATTGGTCTCTGCTCTTTTTTCCTGTATATAGGATTTTATTATAGAATGTTAGGAATTCATTGAACATATCATTCCCTTTCATGGGGTGTGGATATCTTCCGTCCATGTTTTCATCAATTTCAATTTCACAGTTTGTGTTAGGCTCTATATCAAAGAATAGATTGACGGGTCCTTTCTCTGCGCATAAGATATATATACTCATCCCCTGGCTGATGTCAAAAGACAGTTTTTTCTTTATATCTCCTTTGTTCACTTTTACAGAGTCTAGAATGGCATATTCATTTGCTCCGATATATCCGCTCGCATATATCCATTGCTCTGTTTGGGACAGTTCAGTAGATAGTTTGATGGTTATATTTACATTCTTGTCTGTGGCGCAGATAAGTAACGGCAGCCAGATAAGTATCAGAAATAAAGTGTGTCTCATGGCAGTAATTATTATATTAAGTTTTAATCAGGAGCATTGGTTATAATAGCAATGCTCCTGATTGTTGGTATGGAAGATTGGCTGTATGTTATTACAGCTGCATCTCCATAAAAGCTTTGTGCCTCCTGGCTTTTGGGGTAAACTCTTGGTATAAGAGCGGAAGGTCGGAATTATGAAATAATCTCACTTTCTGCCCAAGTCAGGTAACGAGGGGATTAGTAGCACTTTATAATTGCTGAAGTACCTGCATATGACTTCTGCAGCACTTTCTGTGCTTCATTTGGATCACCTTTCTCGTCTTTAACAATCATTACCTGTTCATCCCCTTCTTCCCAAGTGGCATAACAGTTGTATCCGCCGGTCACAGCATTCATCTGTCCTTTTCCTAGGCGGAAACATTCAAGGTCTTTAAGTGTTTTCATGATACTAAGTATTAGTATAATTGATTCTTTGCGATGTGCTCAGCCCTTATCGCTTGGCTTTTTGTTTGCAAACAATATCTTTATTACACACTCGTTACAGTGTGAATTCTCCTGTGTATTTCATACCTTCTATATTTATCAATAGAGTGTACGTCCCTTTCGCTTTACCCTTTAAATCAAATAGGATGTTGTCAGTGCCGGCATATATCATGGAATAGGCCGGCTCACCCGTCTCTTTATTAATGACGGTCACAGTGGAGGTTGCTGTTTCTCCTAATCGGATATTGATAGTGGTCCCATTTTGATAGGCTGTCGGAGCATCAAAGATGCATACGGGAACAATCTCATTTGCGTCTAGGATTTTTATTTCTTCAATGGTTTGTGCCTTAGCGACAAACCCCATGCAGCAGAAGAGAATGAATAATAAGCTCTTTTTCATATTGTATTGATTTATATGTTTTTCCTGATAGCAAACATACGAATAAAATCAATAGGTTGGTGCTCTGAAACCGTTACATAAAAAGAGAAAAGCGTTACAAGTTGATATGCTGTAATTATAGCTTTCTCGATGAAATGGGGACTTTTTATTTATTGAAGATGATTCGGAAGGTTTCTTCCGCCATATTTTTCTTTAATCTGCTTTTGCGGGTTCGTAAGGCTCCTGCAGGAGTTTTCATACAGTACACAATGGTCCGGCTCTTGTATTTCAGCGCAGACAGGATACAGAAATAGATATCTTCTTTGGACATGTCCGGGTATATCTGATTGAGACAGGCAATGAAGTCATTGAAGTGTAATTTCAGTTCCTTGTAAAGTGATTCCTGTTCTGACAGTTTTATATAGTTGCCGGGTACAATTGTTTTTTCAACTGTTTCCAAATTCTTTCCCCACTGGGATGCCCGGAATGTCCGGATGCCATTTTGGAGAATATCTTGTTTGAACTTTGTTGCCGTTTCGGGCAATTGGATTTCTTCGCCTACTTTTTCTTTTAGAAAGGTGCTGATGGTCTGTGTTTGGTCCAACGAGTTCAGCTTTTCTTGCTTGAGCTCTTTATCTTTTTTTCTCTTCTTTAAATATTGGCAAACGGCAAAAGCACCTAGCAAAAGCACAATCAGGCAAATTGTAATGACATAATATATATTCCTGTTTTCGGCCTCTATTTCCTTTCTCTGTATGGCCAAAGCATATTGTGTGCTTAGCTCTTCAATCTTTTGATGTTGCTGTATCTTGATGATGGAGTCACGATATATGTTGAAAGAATCATTGTATGCATAGGCTGCCGAATGATTGCCGGCCTTCTTTTCTACTTTATATAAATAGAGGTAGCCGGTAGTTTTGCTGTATAGGTTGCCGGATAGGCAGCTTTTTTTCAAATAGAATCTGGCAGAATCCATCTGATTGCCATAATATAATAATTGTCCTTTCAAACTGATATTAGTGGCAGAACTGTCTTTCCTTATGGCAAAGTCTATGGTGTTGTTGGCTTTCAGCGTGTCTCCTTCGTGTAAATAGACTTTGCTGATGTCATTGAGTATGTTGGCCTCCCAATAATTGTTTTGAAACTTTTGGCTGATGGTCAATGCCTGTTGGTAATAAGAAAGAGCGCTGTCGCTCTTATGTTTTAATAAATGTGTCTGTGCCAATTCCCGACATGGAAAGAATAGGAGCGAAGAATCATCTAAGGCCTTGGTCACTGCATAGCATTCCCGGTACATATCCATGGCTTTATTATATAGATTCTGCTTTTTGTATATCGCTCCTAAGTCAAAATAGATTTGCATCAGTAGTTTGCTCTTGTTGTTCTTCGGCATCTTCTTTAACGCTGTTAGTAACATTTTGATGGCAAGTGTATCTTGTCTGAGGTTCCGCTTTAAGCGCCCTAAGTAAAAATAGCTTTTGGCGGCATTGATGCTGTTCTTCTCTTTTTTGTAATAGTTCACGGCTGTTTGTACCAACGAATCTGTCGGAGGAAGAAGATGAGTTTTATCACAGGCTTGTGTGTAAAGCAAAGCATAATCCGCCCGGGCTTGGCTACGCAAGTTTTCGGGGTGACTGATATTTTGAAGTATATGTAAAGCGCTGTCCGGGTTTTCTTCCATGTAGGCTTCGGCTGTGGATAAGGCTTCTTTTACGGATGGAGGTACATTATATCGGCATCCGTAAAAGGTGAGTATGGATAGTAATATGAGTATTGTTTTTCTCATTTGGTATTTATTAGTGGCAAAGCTACTATTATTTGTTGAATATGTCTGTCTTTCAAGCATTGATATTTATCTCCCGGCAGTTGAAAGATGGAAGTTGAATGTTCGAAGGGGGTAGAAGCAGGGAGGAAAGTGGAAGGAAGTATAAGGAAATAAGGGATATTTCATTTAAAGGGTAAAATATTTTTCTTTTGATGCAGTATTTTAGTTAAATTGACATTTTATAAGTAAAACGAAAATGTTTTTGTTTGCCGAAAGATAAGAAAAATGAAGAATGAATCACTAACTCTGAGACATCGCATCGGCCTGGAAATAGCCCGGAAGCTGAATAATGATTTGCTGAAAGAACATCCGTTGAAGCAATTGTTTTGGGAATGTACGTTGCGCTGTAACTTGCATTGCCGGCATTGCGGAAGTGACTGCAAGAAGATGGCCGGACACCCTGACATGCCGAAAGAAGACTTTCTGAAAGTGCTTGACAGCGTGGCGGCATCTACAGATCCGCATAAGGTATTTGTCATTATTACAGGCGGCGAACCGTTGATGCGAGAGGATTTGGAGGAGTGTGGAAAGGCTATATATGATAAAGGATTCCCATGGGGGATGGTGACCAACGGACTTTATATGACGCGCAAACGTTTTCGTCGTTTACTGGCATCGGGATTGCATACGGCAACGGTCAGCCTTGACGGATTTGCGGCAGATCATAACTGGATGAGGGGAAATCCACAGAGCTTTGAACGTGCGGTGGAGGTAATAAAGATGATGGCGGAAGAACCCGGATTTGTGTTTGATGTGGTGACTTGTGTCAACAAGCATAGCTATATGCGTCTGGAGGAGATGAAGGAATTTTTGCTGGGTTTGGGAGTGAAACGCTGGCGGCTTTTCACTGTGTTTCCTGTCGGCCGTGCGGCAAAAGATCCGGAACTGCAATTGTCGAACAGGGATTTTCGCGGGGTGATGGAGTTTATCAAACGTACGCGCAAGGAGGGAAGGATAAAGACGGCTTATGGCTGTGAAGGTTTCCTCGGAAACTATGAGGGAGATGTGCGCGATCATTTCTTCCATTGTCAGGCAGGGGTATCGGTAGGGTCTGTTCTGGTGGACGGTGCTATTTCTGCTTGTCCCAGCATCCGTGCCGACTATCATCAAGGCAATATTTATAAGGATGACTTTATGGAGGTGTGGAATAACAAATATCAGCCTTATCGTGACCGCGAGTGGATGCGCAAAGGGGAGTGTGCCGACTGTGAGTTTTTCCGTTATTGCAAAGGAAACGGCATGCATCTGCGTGACGGGAAGGGAGATTTGCTGTTTTGCCATTATAAGAGGTTGCAAACATTATAAAACTAGAAAATATGAACACGAAAAAGAAAATCGCGGTGCGTAAGCTGTTATCCGGCGTATTGGTATTGCTGGGCTTTACTGCTTGTGACAGTGATGGTCCCGGTAATGAGTTATGTGAATATGGGACTCCCTCGGCGGATTATCAGGTGAAAGGAAAAGTACTTGACCAAACCGGGAAGCCGATAAAAGGGGTACAGGTGGTGGTAAAGGACTTGGATGCTGTTTTTGTGAAGGGTGAGAAGGACTATGTGTCGGATTATGATACTGTGTATACGGATGTAAAAGGTGAGTTCGAGAGTGACAAGGCGCATACTTTCAGCATAGGCAGTCAGGAAGTGCTTTTCCATGATGTGGATGGAGAGGAGAATGGGGGAGAATTTGAATCTGTTACTCTAGGGGTGGATCAAATGGAAAAGTCCCAAATAAAAAAAGGCGGAAGCTGGTATACGGGAGCTTATGAACTGAAGGCTGAGGTGAAACTTTCGTCGAAGAAGAAATAATCCAAGAAATAAAACTAAACTATCCATTCTATTCTATTATGAAAGGGCTGTGGCAGACTTAACCTGCCCAGCTCTCCCTGTCTAGATTTCTGTAACTGATGGCTTCTGCCAAATGGATGGACGTTACTTGTTCGCTGTGGTCGAGATCTGCAATGGTTCTTGCCACTTTCAAGATGCGGTCGTAGGCACGAGCCGACAGGTTGAGTCGTGTCATGGCATTGCGCAGTAGATTGAGCCCCTGTTCATCGGGTTCGGCATATAGGTGGAGCAACCGGCTTTCCATTTGTGCATTGCAATATACTCCCGGATGATTGGCAAATCTTTTTTCTTGCATTTTTCTAGCACAGATTACTCTTTCACGGATGGAAGCGCTGCTTTCTGCCTGCTGTTTTTCCGATATCTTTTCAAATGGCACGGGAACGATTTCTATCTGTATGTCGATGCGGTCTAACAGCGATCCTGAGATGCGGTTCAGGTAGCGTTGTACCTGTCCGGGGTTGCAGACGCATGCCTTGGTAGGATGGTTGTAGTATCCACAGGGGCAGGGGTTCATAGAGGCTACCAGCATAAAGCTTGCCGGATAGTCGAGGCTGTATTTGGCGCGCGAGATGGAGATGTGGCGGTCTTCCAAAGGTTGCCGGAGCACTTCGAGCACACTGCGGTTGAATTCCGGTAACTCATCCAAAAAGAGGACACCGTGATGTGCGAGACTGATTTCTCCGGGTTGTGGATTGGCTCCTCCGCCCACCATTGCAACCTGCGAGATGGTGTGATGGGGGCTTCTGAAGGGGCGGGTGGCTATCAGAGATGAGTCTTTTCCCAATTTTCCGGCAACGGAATGTATCTTGGTCGTTTCCAGACTCTCGCCCAGCGAAAGAGGAGGAAGAATGCCCGGCAGTCGTTTGGCCATCATAGACTTTCCGCTTCCGGGTGCGCCAATCATGATCAGGTTGTGCCCTCCTGCGGCAGCTACTTCGAGTGCGCGTTTCACGCTTTCCTGTCCTTTTACGTCTGCAAAGTCGTATGGGAAATTCTCCTGATTCTTATAAAATTCTTCGCGCGTATTGACTATGGTGGGTTTCAGCTCTCGTTCACCGTTGAAGAATTCTATGACTTCTTTTATATTTGCTACTCCATAGACATTCAGGTGGTTAACCACGGCCGCTTCGCGGGCATTCTGCAGGGGAAGGATGAATCCTTCAAAGCCTTGTTCGCGTGCACTGATGGCGATGGATAAAGCTCCTTTGATAGGTTGCAGACTTCCGTCCAGACTTAGTTCGCCTATGATGAGGTAGCGTGATAATTTTTCTTCGGAAACTATTTTTGCGGCAGCCAGTATACCAATGGCCAAAGGCAGGTCGTATGAGGAGCCTTCTTTGCGTATATCGGCCGGAGCCATGTTAATGACGATCTGACTGGTGGGAAACTTGTATCCGTTTACTTGTAAGGCGGATATGATACGTTCATGGCTTTCTTTTACGGCAGAGTCCGGCAGACCGACAAGAAAGAATTTTATACCGCGCGAACTATTGACTTCAATAGTTACAATGGTTGCATCAATTCCTTGTACAGCCGCGCCATAGACTTTTACCAGCATTCTTTTTATTTTTTCTTTTTACGAGCTCTTTCGGCTGCTTTTGCGGCTTTCTCTTTTTCTTTGTCTTGCTCTATGAGTTGTTTTACTTTATCTATTAATGCTTTTCCTCTGATGTCTCTGGCGACCACTCGTTTATTGGGTGCTATCAGGAGGTTGGCGGGCAGGCGGGTAATGCCTTGTTGTTTGACTATGGAGTTGTCCCAGCCTTTAAAGTCACATACTTGTTTCCACCGGGTGGTGTCTTTGTCGCAGGCCTTCAACCATTCTTTCTTGTCCAAGTCCAGTGACAGGCTGACAATGAGGAACTTCTCTTTTTTCAATGCCTTCTGTACGTTGACCAGTGAATCTTGTGCCGCCATGCTCGCTTTGTCCCAGCTTGCCCAAAAATCGAGAAGGATGTACTTGTCTTTCATCTCTTTCCAACCAATGGTCTTTCCGTTTTTATCGGTACAGGAAATTGTGTGTAGGCTTTGTCGGTTCAGTTCCTTCTTTTCCTTCAGCTTGGCTTGTAGGTCTATCATGTAAGGCGTGTCCTTGATGCTTCCGCTTAGCCCCTGTATCAGTTCATCTATCCGCGAATAGTCGGGAAGACTGTCCTGCACGTAATATTGTTCTATTAAATAAATATTGGCGAATGAGTGAGGGTTTTCTTTAATGAGACGGTCTACCGTAAACATAAGGCTGTCTGCTTTTGTTTTTTTGATGGCTTGAAGGATATATGCCATTCTTTCGTTGTCTCCTTTTCCTTTGATTTGTATATCTCCGGGAGTGCCGTTCCACGTTACGCTTTCTCCTTTGTTGGCAAACACGGGCAGAACTTCTTTATCGCTAAGTAACAATGAGAAGATGGTGAAAGTATCAGAGTTGATAGTGTAACTGAACTTTCCGTTTTGTGCGATAATCGTATCCAGTTTATAGTTAGGCTCCTGGTAGAAAACGAGTATGGTATCAGAAGACAAGCTGCTGATATTCCCTTTTAAAGTGAAAGTGCTCTTCTTGCTGCAACCGGTCAGCAGGAGTATAAGCGCAAGGAAAAGAAAAGATAATTTTTTCATCTCAAATTATTTTCTGCGAAAATACTCATTTTGGAGCTAACAGGCAGTATAAATGGAAGTTATTTTGCATAAAAAAACCGGGATATCCTTTAAATGGGACATCCCGGCTGTTTATTTAGTTATTTTAAATAGTCTGATTATTTGATAGAATCAGCAAATTTAGCGAATTCGCGGTCGTTTGCAGCTCTCTGAGCCATTGAAGCGTCCTTAGCGATTGCACTCTTAATGCTGCTGCTTACCAATGAAGCATTGTTAGTGCGGGCACCAACGATAGCCATTAAGTAGTCAGTCATTGCATCAGGATTCTTGATAGCAGACAAAGTTGCTTTTGCCTTGTTGTAGTCTTTAGCCAAAATCTGAGCTTGAGCAGCACTGTTAGTCTTGGCATCACCAAATGCATTTACAGCTCTGTCATACTGACCTTGTTTGATGTACAGGTTACCAAGAGCTTCGTTAGCAGCGTTAGCTCCGGTTGCTTTGCCTAAGTAAGATTCGGCAGCAGCTACATTACCTTTAACCAATTCGCAAAGACCAAGGTTTGCGTTTACTTCAGGAGCGTTAGCATTCTTAGAAGCAGCTTGTTTGAAGTAAGATTCTGCTTTAGCAGCGTCACCGGCAGCAAATGCCAATTCACCTAAGTTGTTGTAAGCACGGAAGTCGTTAGGATACAACTGAGTTGTTTTAGTGAAGATAGCTTCTTTGCGAGCATTATCGTTAGTCAAAGTAGCAGCATACAGTAATTCTTCTACGCTCAATACTTTAGCATCTGTGTTGAATGCTTCGTTGATTTCGTCATCGCTGCGACCGATGATGTCATAGTTGGCAGTCAAACGAGCACGACGTAACTGAGGCAGGATTTCGTCAGCCAAAGTTTTGTAAACTGAAGAGATGTTCTTGATTTCAGTTTCTCTTTGTTCGGGATCCTGATACATAGAAAGAACGCGCAAGATCAAGTCTTTGTCCTGCAAGTTTGATTTAGAAACCAATTCTTGGAAACCTTCCCAGTCTTGTGCAGTATATTTAGCATCAAGGTTGGCATCGATTTTGCCTTTCTTCAACTGACGCTGCATATATTTTTCTGTGTTGTTCTCACGGTTTTCAGCCAAGCCGGTGTTCAATTCAACACCACCATCAGGAGAAGCGTATGCAGAGATTTCGATGTTGTTTAATTTGTAGTTCTTAGTGTCAGCATTGATTTCAGCAACTTTCTTGTGGAATTCTTTCATATCGTCTGAATTCAATTCGCTGTTGCGTAAGTTAGCTTGTTGGATTAAGAACATGATGTTGGCAGTCTGAGCGTCTTTGATAATGCGCTGGAAAGCGTCATTAGCGTATGATGCATTTGAGCTGGCAGCAGTAGGCAATTCAGAAGTAGCGATTACACCGTCTGCAATTTTCACAGAAGGAATAGTATATGTCTTTTTGCCTTTTGTGATTTTGAAATCAAGATATAATTCAGAGTTAGCCATTTCAGGAACATAGTCGAAAGAAGCTTTCATAGTATAGCTACCACCTACTTTATAAGAGATAGTCTGTCCGTTTCCTTCTACTTTTTCACCTTGGAATACAGCAGGCTGACCTTTAGCTTCGCCACCTTTCCATCTTAATACCGGAGTTACTTCAACAGTAGCTTTTTTCTTCATGTACTTTTCGGGGAACTTACCGTTGATAGTTACAGGCACTTTACCACCGATTGCTTCAAGCACTTCAGGGTTAGTTGTGAAATAGTCAGAAGACAATTCTCCCATCTTGCCGCATGATGACAGGGCAAGGACCAATAAAGCCACAAGGGGCAAATACAACTTTTTAATCATAGTTACTTTAATTATTTAACGTTTGTAATGTAATTTCTGTGCAAAGTCGCGTTTTTGTATGCATCTTTGGGTGCAAAGATAGAAAAAACTCTATTATATGCTAACTTTAGGCGGACCTTTTTTTTCAAAATATCTTAAAAAAGGATATAGCAATGAACACTTTATTTATGTTCCTCTCTGAATTTGATGTTACGGGGATGATGCTCAATGATTTCACTGCGTAGCATATTGCGGTCAATGTGTGTATAAATTTCTGTAGTCCCGATACTTTCGTGTCCCAACATACATTGAATGGCACGTAAATTCGCTCCTCCTTCAAGTAGGTGTGTGGCAAAGGAATGGCGGAAGGTATGGGGACTGATGGTCTTTTTCAGACCGATGCGCTCGGATAATTCTTTAATAATGTGGAAAACCATGATGCGCGAGATGTTTTTTCCAAAGTTGCTGATGAATAGAAAATCCTCGAAGCCGAGTTTAATCTTCATTTGGTTGCGGTCGGGGAAATATAGATTAATTTCTTTTACAGCTCGTGGCGAGATGGGAACCAGGCGTTGTTTGCTCCCTTTCCCTTCCACTTTGATGAAGTTTTCATTTAAGTACAGGTCGGATAACTTCAGGTTGCAGAGTTCGGATACGCGAAGCCCGCAACTGTAGAGTGTCTCGAGGATGGCTCGGTTTCGTTGTCCTTCTTTGGTGCTTCTGTCTATACTCTCTATGAGACGGTCTATCTCTTCCACGGTGAGCACTTCGGGCAGTTTGAATCCTATTTGCGGAGACTCAAGCAGCTCGGTCGGGTCGGTCTCGAGATAATCTTCGAGCACGAGAAAGTGATAAAAAGACCGGATGCCCGACAGGATACGTGCTTGTGAACGGGGGTGAATGCCTATGTCGCGTAATCCGGCCGAAAATGTTTCCAAATGCTCTAATGTTACCTCTAATGGATGGAGGTTTTCAAGGGTCAGATAGGCCATTAGTTTGTCCAAATCTGTGAGATAAGCCTCTACCGTATTGGTAGATAGGGATTTCTCCAACTTTAAATATTGCTTGTATTTCGCTAATATCTTGTCCGTTTTCTCGGTTCTTTTCATTTCTTTTTTCTAACTTTGTACCCAAATTCCCTGCAAAGGTATTAAAATTCAGACAAAGCATTAAATATGAAAATACAAATTATTAATGGACCTAATATCAATTTATTAGGCAAACGTGAACCTTCCATTTATGGGGCTGTTTCATTTGAAGACTATTTGGCAGATTTGAAACGTGCTTATCACGATATTGAGATTGAGTATTATCAGTCGAACGTGGAGGGGGAGATGATAAATAAGATTCATGAGGTAGGGTTTGATTATGACGGTATTGTGTTGAATGCCGGAGCATATACCCATACTTCTATCGCTTTGCAGGATGCTATACGGGCTGTGACGGCTCCGGTGATTGAAGTGCATATTTCGAATGTGCATGCCCGCGAGGAGTTTCGCCATAAATCAATGATTTCGTGTGCCTGTGTAGGAGTGATTTGCGGGTTCGGGCTGGTTTCCTATCGGTTGGCGATAGAAGCGTTGTTGATGAAGAAATAATTTTTAGGTACGTATATAAAAGGTGATAAGATTATGATGTTGAAACAGACAAAAATCGTGGCGTCCATCTCAGATGAGCGTTGCGAAGTTGAATTTATTAGAGACCTATTTAAGGCAGGTATGAATGTAGTTCGTATGAACACGGCGCATGCTTCGCGTGAAGGTTTCGAGAAGTTGATTAGAAATGTGCGTGAGGTTTCCAATCGCATTGCTATATTGATGGACACAAAAGGGCCTGAAGTGCGTACAACTGCTATCACAGGCGGTGAACCTATTCCTTATAAGATTGGTGATCGCGTGAAAATTGTCGGTAATCCTAATCAGGAGACAACCCGTGAATGTATTGCCGTATCTTACCCCGGCTTTGTGCATGACCTCCAGGTGGATGGCGATATATTGATTGATGATGGTGATTTGGAATTGCGTGTAGTAGATAAAACCGATGAATATTTGGTTTGTGAGGTGCAGAATGAGGCTACTTTAGGAAACCGTAAAAGTGTAAATGTTCCGGGTGTTCGCATCAATCTTCCTTCGCTGACAGAAAAAGACCGTAACAATATATTGTATGCTATCGAGAAGGATATCGATTATATTGCCCATTCTTTTGTCAGAAACAAGCAGGATGTATTGGATATTCGCCAGATATTGGATACATATGGTAGTGATATCAAGATTATTGCCAAGATTGAGAATCAGGAAGGTGTTGACAACATTGACGAGATTCTGGAAGTGGCGGATGGCGTGATGGTGGCGCGCGGAGATTTGGGTATCGAAGTTCCGCAAGAACGTATTCCGGGCATTCAGCGTATGTTAATCCGTAAGTGTATTTTAGCTAAGAAACCGGTAATCGTGGCTACCCAGATGTTGCATACCATGATTAATAATCCGCGTCCTACCCGTGCGGAGGTTACTGATATTGCCAATGCTATTTATTATCGGACGGATGCTTTGATGCTGAGTGGTGAAACTGCATATGGAAAATATCCGGTGGAAGCGGTAAAGACTATGACCAAAGTGGCAGCTCAGGCAGAGAAAGATAAATTGTCGGAAAATGATATCCGAATTCCTTTGGACGAGTCTTCTAATGATGTGACTGCATTTCTTGCCAAACAGGCGGTAAAGGCAACCAGCAAATTGAAGATTCGTGCTATTATTACCGATAGTTTCAGTGGACGTACAGCGCGTAATATTGCAGCTTTCCGCGGAAAGTATCCGGTATTGGCTATCTGTTATAAAGAAAAGACCATGCGTCATTTGGCTTTGTCATATGGTGTAGAAGCCATTTATATGCCTGAAAAAGCAAACGGACAGGCTTACTACTTTGCTGCTTTGCGCAAATTGCTGGACGATGGTGTGTTGTGTGAGAGCGATATGGTGGCATACCTGAGTAGCGGTAAGCAGGGAACGCAGACTTCATTCCTCGAAATCAATGTGGTGGGAGATGTGCTGAAGTATGCGATGGATTATGTGCTTCCCAACCGTAACCGTTATTTATAATATCGGTAGGCATGAAAGAAACAGATGCTATTGACGAATATATCCTTCAGCATATTGATGAAGAAAGTGATTATCTGAAGGCTCTTTATCGTGATACGCACGTCAAGTTATTGCGTCCCCGCATGGCTTCGGGACATTTGCAGGGGCGTATGCTTAAAATGTTTGTGCGGATGATACGCCCTCGTCAGGTACTCGAAATAGGTACTTACAGTGGTTATTCTGCATTATGTTTGGCCGAAGGTCTCGAAGAAGGAGCCATGCTGCATACCTTTGAGATTAATGACGAACAAGAGGATTTTACTCGTCCGTGGTTGGAGGGCTCGCCTTACGCTGACAAAATAAAATTTTATATCGGTGATGCATTACAGTTGTTGCCGGATATGAACATTACGTTTGATCTGGCGTTTGTAGACGGTGACAAGCGTAAGTATATCGAATATTATGAGCTGGTATTGAAGATGCTTTCGCCGGGTGGTTACATCATAGCGGACAATACGTTGTGGGATGGCCATGTGTTGGAAGAACCGCATCATACCGACCTTCAAACTATCGGTATCAAGAAATTTAATGATTTGGTGGCAACCGATTCAAGGGTAGAGAAAGTGATTCTGCCCTTGCGTGACGGACTGACAATAATAAGAAAGAAATAAAAATAAGTAGTAATATGGAAACGACCAGACAAAATAAGATTTCCCGTCTTATTCAAAAAGAATTGAGCGAGATTTTCCTGCTTCAGACTAAAGCAATGAACGGTGTATTGGTGTCGGTAAGTGCGGTTCGCATCAGTCCGGATATGAGTATAGCGCGTGTTTACCTCAGCGTGTTCCCTTCGGAGAAGAGTCAAGAAATAGTGAAGAACATCAATGATAATATGAAGTCTATTCGCTTTGAACTGGGTACGCGCGTACGTCATCAGTTACGTATCATTCCCGAACTGAAGTTCTTTGTGGATGATTCGCTGGATTATGTCGAACGTATTGATGAACTGTTGAAAAAATAACCAACGGTGAATTTCCCCTTTTATATAGCGAAGCGCTACCTTTTCTCTAAGAAATCGCATAATGCCATTAATGTCATATCAGCTATTTCGGTTTGCGGAGTAGCTTTGGCTACATTGGCAATGGTATGTACATTGTCCGTATTTAATGGATTTCAGGATGTAGTAGCTACCTTTTTCACTGCCTTTGACCCGGAATTGAAGATTACGGCAACTGCCGGAAAGGTTTTTGACGGGCAGGATGAACGTATTCTGGAGTTGAAGAAGTTGCCTGAGGTAGCCGTCTTTTCCGAATCGTTGGAGGAAAATGCGATGGTTCAGTATAAGGGCAGACAGACTATGGCGGTAATAAAAGGGGTAGAGGATAATTTTGACCGTCTGACTCCCATAGACAGTATCTTGTTTGGGCGAGGGGAATTGTTGCTCCATGATGAAGTGGCGGATTATGCCATTCCGGGCATTGAGTTGGTTTCGATACTTGGTACTGGAATTCGTTTTCTGGATCCGTTGGAAATTTATGCTCCCAAGCGGGGAGCAAAGGTCAACATGGCTAACCCGGCAGCCAGCTTCAACTCGGCCAATTTGTTCTCCAGCGGGCTGGTGTTTGCTGTGAATCAGCAAAAATATGATGCTTCATATATTCTGACTTCGTTGCAATTTGCCCGTAAGCTGTTTCAATATGATACGGAGGTGAGTTCTGTTGAACTGAAATTAAAGTCTGATGTCAATATTGGTAGTGTCAAGAAGAAGATACAGGCGATTTTGGGCGATGGTTTTCGGGTACAGGACCGATATGAGCAACAGGTGGATACATTTCGTATTATGGAGATAGAGAAACTCATCTCTTATCTGTTTCTGACTTTTATTCTGATGATTGCGTGTTTTAATGTGATAGGTTCCCTTTCCATGCTTATTATTGATAAGCGGGCAGATGTGGTGACATTGCGTAATTTGGGAGCAAATGATAAACTGATAACGCGGATATTTTTGCTTGAAGGGCGTATGATTTCCTTCTTCGGAGCAATCATCGGGGTCGGATTGGGATTGGTTTTGTGCTTTATCCAACAGGAGTTTGGCTTGATTGCGTTGGGAGGCGGCTCAGGAGCAGCCGGAAACTTTGTGGTGGATGCCTATCCGGTCAGTGTACATGCCTGGGACATTGTGTTGGTGTTCCTTACGGTATTGGTGGTAGGCTTCCTTTCTGTCTGGTATCCTGTGCGTTACCTCAGCCGTCGTTTGTTGTGATTCTCTTTTCTCCTTATTTCCGGTTAAATTAGTTCGTAACTGCTGATTTGGATGGGCATATCCAGATTATGAAGCACTTTTTCCAATAAGATACCTTCCCGATTGTCATATTCGTAACCGAATGTGGCACGGATGCCTTGCAGAATAAATTGTGTGGCACGATCCAAGGCAATGGGCAGGCTGTCGCCTTGCATTAAAGAACCGGTAATGACGCTTGTAAATGTATCTCCTGTACCCGGATAGTGGGCAGGCAGGTAGGGGCAGGTTACTTTCCAATAGCGGTTGCTCGAACGGTTATAGGCGTATACTGAAGTCTTTCGTGGGTCGCCTTGTACCGGAATACTGGTAATGATGACGGTTTCAGGACCTTTGTCCGAAAGTTCGTGCAGGTAGGCTTTTAGTTCTTCGTCCGAGTTTTCGGCTTTGTAGGGTTTGTCCAGCAGATAGAACAGTTCGGTTAGATTGGGGGTAATGACATCGGCTTGAGTGATAAGGTGGCGCATTTCGATAATCATCTCTTTGTCGAAGTTGGTATATAATTTGCCATTATCACCCAACACGGGGTCAATAACGACGAGACTGTCCGGTCGGCGGAAGTCATTGATAAATCCCGATACGATTTGGATTTGTCTGGGTGAGCCCAGATAGCCAGTATAAATGGCATCAAACTGTACTTCCAGCTTTTTCCATTCGGCAATAATCTTAGGCATCTCGTTCGTCAGGTCGAGGAAAGAGAAATGAGGAAACTGAGTGTGACTGGATAATACTGCTGTGGGAAGCGGACACACTTGAAAGCCCATGGAGGAGAGAATGGGAATGACGACGGTCAGCGAGACACGCCCTGCACCGGACAAATCGTGTACGGCAGCTATTTTTTTTACTTTATTGGCATACATAATCTTTTCATAAATAGGTAATGATGCTATAACAGACAGGGGGAGCAAAAGGTTATTCCAAAGTAATACTTTCTACTTTTATATTCTCCTGACGTAGAAAGATGGAAGCGGATTCTTCAAACTTACCCGGACTTTCGGTCGTCAGAAAACGGCAGCTGTTGCCCTTGGTGCAACGGGCATCCATCTCCGTGTGTCGGTCTAGATAATCGCGCAAACTGTGTGCCACATACTCTCCTTGCGCTATGATTTGTATATGAGAAGGAGTGAACTGCTTGATTTTATCTATGAGTAACGGGTAATGGGTGCATCCCAGGACAATAGTATCGATTTTCGGGTCTGCTTCCAGCAGGCGGTCGATATATTGTTTCACAAAATAATCTGCGCCGGGAGACCGGAATTCATTGTTCTCAACCAATGGCACCCACATGGGACATGCCAAACCTGTCACTTTGATATCGGGAAATAGTTTATGTACTTCCAGCGGATAGGATTGGGATTTGATGGTACCGGCGGTGGCAAGTATGCCGATATGCCGTGTATAGGTGATGGTTCCTATGCATTCGGCAGTAGGGCGTATCACTCCGAGTACGCGGCGGGTAGGGTCATTTGATTGGGGTAAGTTCATCTGTTGGATGGTGCGGAGTGCTTTGGCTGACGCAGTGTTACAAGCCAATATAACCAGTGGGCAACCCAATGCAAAGAGTTTGTTTACAGCTTGAAGGGTAAACTCATAGACCACTTCGAATGAGCGCGTGCCATAAGGGGTACGTGCATTATCTCCTAAATAGATATAATCATATTCGGGCATGAATTCCCGGATTTTATCCAGAATAGTCAGTCCGCCATAACCGGAATCAAAAACACCGATAGCACCGGTTGAAAGGGAAGAAGATGGTTGATTCATGACAATGGTCTATAAAAAGGCACGGATTACACGGATTAACACGGTTATAAATAAGTCCGTGAAATCTGTGTAATCCGCGCCCGAAGGGGTTATCTGAATTATTTAAGTCCTAATTTACCTTTAACTGCCGGAGTAACGTCTGTAGACAATGACTCGTTTACAAAAGGAATATCAGTTCTGTTCAGGTCAAAGATATAAACATATCCGCCTTCTTGTCCGACTGCTTTGATGGCATCATCTATCTTCTTATAGATAGGTTCCATCATTTCGGCGTATGCCTTCTGCAACTGCTGTTGAGCGTCTGCCTGAAACTGCATACCTTTTTCGTTCAGTTCCTGCAATTCTTTCTGGCGTCTTTCCTGGATATTCTTAGGCAAGTTAGCCTGTTCTTGTTGGTACTCAGTGAATTTCTTAGTCAATTCATCTGAAGCACGTTTCATTTCATCTTCATATTGTTTTTGCTGAGCCTGAATATCAGTCTGAGCCTTGGTGTATTCCGGCATAACAGTGAGAATCTCTGCAAATTTAACATGACCGAATTTCTGTGCAAATACGCTCATTGGAGCGATAAGTAAAAGTAATAAAGCAATTTTCTTCAACATAGTTCTATTTTTTATTAGTTATTGCAAATTTGATTATCGGATGCAAATGTATGAAATTAATTTGAATATCCTAGTTTTGAGAGCACTTCATTGCTGATATCAATACGCGGAGACGCAAAAATAATACTTTGAGCAGATGAACGGTCGACTACCGCATCGTATCCGTTTTGCTGGGCTATCTGCTTCACTGCTTCATATATTTTGTCCTGAATAGGGTTAATCAGCGCTTGTTGCTTTTTAGCCATTTCTCCTTCCGGACCAAAGTATTTCTTTCTCAGTTCTGCCGCTTCTTTTTCTTTAGCAATAATCGCTTCTTCTTTCTGAGATTTCTGTGCGGCAGACAATGAAGAGGCTGTTTTCTGATAATCCTTATACAGTGCTTCGGCTTCTTTGGCTTTAGCTTCTATTTCGGCCTGATATTGTTGGGAAGCCTGATTCAATTGGTTATTTGCCTGTTCGTATGCAGGGATATTTTTCAGAATATACTCCATATCAATCAAAGCAAACTTTTGCGCGCTGGCTGTGAATGCACAAGCCACAAATAATAGAGATAATAGAATAGCCTTTTTCATAATCACTTTGTTTTATGGGTTATTAAAACTCTTGTCCTAAGATGAAGTGGAACTGGCTGCCACCATATTGGCTGCTACCGTTAATCTTATCGAAACCGTATGCCCAGTCGATACCCATCATACCAATCATCGGTAAGAAGATACGGACACCGACACCGGCTGAACGTTTCAAACTGAACGGGTTGAATTTGCCGACTTCCGTCCAAGCATTACCGCCTTCAACAAATCCTAATGCATAGATACTTGTTGAGTTCTCCAGCATCAACGGATATCTCAACTCGGCACCTAAGCGTACATAAGCATACCCCTCGCTACCATAAGGTGTCAATGCACCGTTTTCATAACCACGCAATGCTATGGTTTCTGAAGCGTAGCTTGTACTGTATCCGGTCATACCGTCACCACCCATATAGAATGTTTCAAACGGAGACTTCTTGTATTTGTTATAGTGACCCAACAGACCGAACTCTGCACGTGTCATGATCACCGGACATTTTGAGGCACCTGTCAATGCTGTATAGGTTTTGGCTTTGAACTTCCATTTATGGTATTCAATCCAGTTAAACATACTTGCAGCTTCATCATAGTCGTCTTTTCCGTAAGTGGAATAATCCTTGTTGCTGAACAATGAATACGGCGGAGTCAGTTGTACTGATGCCGAGAATTCAGAACCGCGACGCGGGAATATCGGGTTATCCGTAGAGTTACGTGCCAAGGTGAATCCCAGACTCAGGTTGTTACAGTTACCTGTAGACATATATTCTCCATTGTTCAGCTTGATGTACAAGTAGCTCCAGTCTTTCAAGATGAAACGCTGATAGGACAATTCTGCTGTCAATGTGAAATAGTCATCCGGCCATCTTAAACGTTTACCCCAACCGATAGAAGCTCCATACATTTGGATGGACTTATCCGGGTCATAGAATGACTCATAGTTATTACCATAGCTTCCTCCATAATAATTATTCATACCATACAGGTAATTATAGTAATTATCCATGTAAGCGGAGTTATAATAGTTGCTACTGATATCTGTCTGGATAGAGTAGAACGCTGAAACTGAGAATGAATTAGGACGTTTACCTCCAAACCACGGATCGAAGAACGATACACTGTATGACTGATAGTAGCTACCATTGGTTTGTCCACTGATGGTTAATGTCTGTCCGTCACCTTGAGGCAGGAATCCACGGTAATTGTCACTCTTATTGAACAAGTTGGCCATAGAGAAGTTCGTGAACTTCAAACTTAATTTACCGATAACACCGGTTTGTCCCCATCCGGCAGAGAATTCTACCTGGTCATTGGCTTTCGATTCCAAGTTCCAGTTGATATCAACCGTTCCGTTAGTCATATCCGGTTGAACATCCGGCTGAATATTTTCAGGGTTGAAGTGTCCCATTTGGGCAATTTCACGATAAGAACGTTCCAAAGCTTCTTTGCTGAACAAATCACCCGGGCGTGTTCTTAATTCACGGCGCACTACGTTTTCGTACAAACGGTCGTTACCATTGATACGCACCTTGTTAATACTTGCTTGCGGACCTTCCTGAATACGCATTTCGAGGTCGATAGAGTCCCCGTCAATATTCACTTCTACCGGGTCAAGGTTATAAAACACATAACCGCGGTTGTAGTAGTTGTTACCAATAGCATCTTCATCTCCACTCAAACGTTCATTCATAAGTTTTTGGTTGTATACATCTCCTCTCTTCATGCGGAATTGTTCATCCAACATGTCAGCCGGGAAGACGGTATTACCTACCCATGTAACGTTTCGCAGATAATATTTGTCACCTTCTTCGATGCGCATATATACATCTACGGTACGGTCATCATAAGGAGTCACGCTGTCTACTACGATTTGGGCATCACGATAACCCAACTCGTTATACTTATCAATAATAAGTTGTTTGTCTTCTTCGTATTTCTCTTCAATGAATTTCTTTGAACGGAAAATATTAACGAGCTTATTCTTTTCGTTTGTCTTCTTCATTACTCGCTTCAACTTTTTGTCGGTCAGAACAGTATTTCCGTCAATGGTGATTTGGTGTACTTTTACTTTTTCTTTCTTGTCAATCATCACATCTACATCCACCTGTTCTTTGTTGTCGGCAAGATCACGTTCGATAATTGTCACTTCGGCATTCTTGAATCCTTTCTCGTCAAAGTGTTTTTTGATAAGGATTTTAGCACGGTCAATCAGGTTAGGGGTAATCTGGCTACCTTTTACCAAACCCAATTTGGCTTCAAGGTCTTCTCTTTCGCTCTTCTTCACACCGTGGTAGCGGATATCGGCAATACGCGGACGTTGTGTTAAAAGTATCTTCAGATAAATTTTATTGTCTACAATCTTTTCAGCCAATATTTGTACGTCAGAGAATAAGCCATGTCTCCAATAACGCTTTACTGCTGAAGTGATGTCGTCACCCGGGACGGTGATTACTTGTCCTACCGACAGTCCTGAAAGTCCTATCAGTACATAGTCTTCATAGTTCTTTACCCCTTCGACTTTGATTCCGCCGATTTCATATTTCTTGGGAGTTCCAGAGTAAAGTATCACCGGATTGTTGTTTTCTTGAATATTTGCTTCTTGAGCATAGCTACTGACTGAGAAACAAAACAGGCATGTAAGCGTTAATAGTATGAGTGAAATACGATATAGCATTTTATATAACTTTATATTTGTTCACTGGTTTTGCCGAAACGGCGTTCTCTCTGTTGATAATCATAAATGGCTTTGCAAAACTCTTCTTCGCGGAAATCCGGCCAAAAAGTATCGCAAAAGTATAATTCGGAATAAGCGCATTGCCATAGCAGGTAATTGCTGAGACGAATTTCACCTCCGGTACGGATCAATAAGTCCGGGTCGGGCATGAAGTGGGTGCTCAGGTTGGCACTTATTACTTTGTCGTCAATGTTTTCAATAGCCAGTTTGCCGTCTTGCACTTTTGTGGCTATTTGTTTCACGGCTTCGGTCAGCTCCCATTTGGAAGAATAGCTCAAGGCCAGAATCAAGCACATTCCGGTATTTATGGAAGTTCGCTCGATGCATTGGTTTAGTCGCTCCAAAACCTCTGCCGGTAGTTTCTGGGTGTCACCGATGATGCGGAAGCTGATATTGTTCTTCATAAAGATTTCCTCTTCGATAGAGTCCATAAGAAGGCTCATCAGCGCAGCTACTTCATCGACGGGGCGATTCCAGTTTTCAGTAGAGAAGGTGTATAGCGTCAGGTATTTGACTCCCAAGCGTGCCGCTTCTTCGGCAATGATGTGCACAGTTTCGGCACCGGCTTGGTGGCCGAAGCTTCGTATTTGTCCACGTTGCTTAGCCCATCTTCCGTTACCATCCATGATGATGGCTACGTGGGCCGGTACACGGCTCTTGTCTATTTGCTCTCTATATAGCATGTCGTGTTCTGGTTTTATATACTTTTCTTAAAGCCTAATTTATTGATTCTGCCTCGCCATACCTGGCCGGATTTACTCCACATTATCCATAAATAGTTATTCTTGTCAATAACATAAGAATAATTGCCATCGGCTTGCTTGTATAAATTGCTAAATTCTTCAGGGAAGAATACATATCTTTTCACTTGTTGCCAAGTGATGCCATTGTTTACCGATTCATAAAATGCACTGAAAGGTGCAAGGTTGGAACCGTTTTTCTTACCGGGTCCGCCAAATGCATATAATTGATTATTATAATGTATCATGGCTATATTTTCCAATTTGGGACAGAAGTCCAAATTGTCTTTTTCCGGTGGATAGTTACCCCATGTGTTTTCTGTGCTTAACTGGGCCCATACCACTGAAGTCGTATCGGTAGCAATCGGATTTTCTCCCAAAACCAACATGCGGTCTATCGAACTATTGGTATTCAGAGGATAGGAAACAAATGACAAGCTGGTCTCAGGAAAACCGTAAGGAACACTTTCCTGTTCTGTCCATTCTGTTCCGTTATGGCTTTCAACGAATACATTATCAGTATTGATTGCTATCAGTTTGTTGTTCTCTTCCGGATTATTCTGGGAATAGATATTTGATACCAGCATCTTCAATTTGGGCGCTGATTCTATTTTGCTCCAATCCGTACCGTTTTCCGACTGGTACAATTGATTTTCTGCAATAATGTATAAATGATCTCCCCATGTCATGGCAGTGGAATAGTCGGCTTTCTCCAATGACAACGGTTGCAAGGCACTCCAACTATGTCCGTCGGTAATGCTTGTTGTTGTCACGGCAACCTTTCCCTCGTCCTGACGGGCAAATACATAAATCTTATCATTGAAATAAACGGCCTTTTGTGCCTGGATGGCACTACCGTTGAAGTCGCTGCTTAAATTAGACCATACCAATGAATCTGGCTCCTGTTTATGAACATTGATTTCGGCTGTATAGACCGCACCATATTCCATGCTTTGCGCCATTACCTTAAACTTGACAGGATTTTCAAAATTTAAGGAGTCTGTGGATGTCCATAGAGAATCCTTATCGGCTACAATAAGAATATAAGGTGTGTCTGCAGTGATTTCCACTACTACCTTGCTGACATTCGTACCCACCGGAAGCGAGTCCGCATTATAGATACGTCTTTCTACCTGGTCAATGATAAAGGGATAATCAGAACCTTTCACGGTAGCTGTCAGTGTTGTGTCTTTCCCGTTAACTTTGGCGGTGTATTTAGTCTCTATGTTATCTTTAATCGAAAAAGCAGTAATACTGGATTCCGAGCTTAAAGTCACTTCGTTGTCGTCATCGTTCAAACATGATGTAATCATAAAAGCGGCCATAAGCAGCCCTGTGATAACTGTCAAAAACTTTATTTTCATTTGCAAATGAGTCTTTTTGTTACAAGTCGCAAAAGTAGGAAGATTTTTTTCTATATAGAAGTTTTGGAACAAGTTTTATATTAATTTATAGATAAACCTCCGCTTTTTATCTGCTAATCAGACGTATTTTGTCTATGAGCCTGTGGGTAGCAGGCATGAAGAAAATCTCTTCCAAAGTATCTTTCGCTCTCTTTAAAATATTTTTTTTGAATAGTGGGAGCTGCAACTCCCTCTTTTAGAAAGATGGGGGATTGCTCTATATAAGCTTCGTCCCATAAATCCGAGTCGATGAAGGATTGAAGCAGCATACTTCCTCCTTCAACCAGTAGGGACTGGAGCTTTTTTTCGTATAGAAACTCCATTATTTGTGGCAGGATGTTGCATCCGAAGTTCAGGCGTACGAATCCGGCATCGGAGTGGAGAGGCTCTTTTTGTGTGAATATGTAAGTCGGAGCTTCTTCATTGAACAATGAGAGATGGGAGGGAAGGGTTAAATCCTTGTCTATTACCAGACGGACGGGATTCTTGCCATACCAGTTGCGGGTAGTCAGAGAAGGATTGTCCAGCAGGGCTGTCCGGCGTCCTACCAAAATAGCATCATGTTCGGCTCTTTTTTTATGTACGACCATGCCGGTGAGGGGGCTTGACAAAACTATCGGCTTTCCTTCTGTACGGTTGATGTCGATAAAACCATCTGCAGACTCTGCCCATTTCAGGGTGATATAAGGACGTCTTTGCGTATTGAAAATAATAAAATGCTTGATGAGCCGGCGGCATTCTTCTTCTAAAACTCCGACTGTCACTTCTATTCCGGCTTGGCGCAATTTATCGATACCTCGTCCGGCAACTAAAGAGAAGGGGTCCATACATCCTACAACGACTTTGGGAATGCCTTTCTCTATAATAAGGTCGGCGCAAGGCGGTGTTTTCCCGTAATGAGAGCAAGGCTCGAGGCTCACATAAAGGGTTGATTCCTTTAAAAGACTTTCGTCTTTTACCGAACGGATGGCGTTTACTTCAGCATGGGATTCTCCGCACCGGATGTGGTAACCTTCACCTATAATAGTATCTTTGCGCACAATTACAGCTCCGACCATGGGGTTGGGGGCGGTAGTGCACAAACCATTGCGTGCCAGTTGTAGGCATCTGGATATATATTTTTCGTCTTTTGTCATAACCATACGGTTTAAATTTCTACTTTTGCATATAATTAAACAATCAATGAATCCTATTACATATTATATAAAGCAAGCTCTGGCAGATTATTATCCCGACTCCGAGGCTGCGTCTTTGGCAAAATTGTTGTTGACGCAAGTATTCGGATTCACTGTGATTGAACTGTATGGGGGCAAAGATAGAAGTTTTTCGGAATATGAGCAGAAACAATTGGATGATATTCTGATTCGTTTGCAAAAACACGAACCGGTTCAATATATTATCGGTATGGAAATGTTTTACGGGCTTTCATTTGAGGTTGATGAAAATGTGCTGATACCTCGTCCCGAAACAGAAGAATTGGTTGAGTGGATTCTGAAAGATAATAAGGAGGGCGGGCTTCGGGTGCTTGATATTGGCACAGGAAGCGGATGTATACCGATTGCTCTCGCTAAGTTTTTGCTACATGCCGATATTGCTTCATGGGATATTTCTGATGGAGCTCTGGAGGTTGCGCGGCGTAATTGCAGACGAAACGATGTAAAGGTGAGGCTGGAACGAAAGGATGTCTTGCAAACCTCTTCTTCGGAAGAGCAGTTTGATATCATTGTCAGTAATCCACCTTATATTACAGAAAAAGAAAAGACTGCTATGGAGGCCAATGTTTTAGAGTGGGAGCCTTCTGTCGCCTTGTTTGTCCCCGATGAACAGCCATTGTTATTTTATACAAAAATAGCTGAACTGGGACTTGAAATGTTGGTGTCGGGAGGCAGGCTTTATTTTGAAATCAATCGGGATTATGGTGCTGCTACGGTAGGTATGCTTGAAAGGTTGGGGTATCACCATGTAGAATTAAGAAAAGATTTATCCGGCAATGACCGGATGGTAAAAGCAATAAGATGAAGAAAGAATGTAGCGAAAACGAAGTTCGCAATAAGGCGGAAGCCTATTGCTCGTCTGTGGAACGGTGCGTGTCCGAAGTAGAGGCAAAACTTGAACAATGGGGGGCGGATAATGGCATAAAAGAAAGAGTGATTGAACACTTGATAAAAGAAAAATATATCGACCAACAGCGCTATTGTGCAGCTTTTGTGCGCGATAAGTATCGGTTTAATCAATGGGGGAGGCTGAAAATAATGCAGGCTTTACGCTTGAAGAAAATACCGGCAAATGTGATAAGTCTAGGTTTGGAAGCAATTGATGAGAGCGAATATTTATCCATTCTTTCGGGGCTTATCGAGCAGAAAAAGAGAAGCGTCAAAGCAAGTACGGACTATGAGCGCAATGGCAAGTTGATTCGTTTTGCCATCGGTCGGGGATTCGAGATGGAAGAGATCCTTCGTTGTGTGAAACAGGTTGATGCCGATGTGGAGTATTTGGGCTGATTTATGGGACTTGTTTTTCCCCGAATGTTGTATCATTTGCGATGAACGTTTGATGAAGCATGAACACTTTTTGTGTTTCCGCTGTTTGGCGACTTTGCCGCATACGAATCTGCACTTACAAAGAAATAATGAGGTGGAACGTAACTTTTGGGGGAAGTTCCCGGTGGAACGTGCTGCTTCTTTTTTATATTATGCCAAAGGAAGTGTTGTCAGGCAGTTGTTGTATGAACTAAAATATTATGGAAATAAAGAGATAGGAGGGTTCTTGGGGAGATATATGGCGGCTGAGCTATTGCCTTCCGGTTTCTTTGAAGGCATAGATTATATTCTTCCGGTTCCACTTCACCGTAAAAAGGAGCGCTTGCGCGGTTATAATCAAAGTGAATGGCTTGCCAAAGGAGTAGGAAGCGTGACTTCCATCCCGGTACTTTCGGATGTAATGGAAAGGTGTAAGTATACAGAAACTCAAACGCATAAGGGGCTTTATGAACGGTGGGAAAATGTTTGTGACATTTTTGTTTGTAACACTCCGGCGATATTGCAGGGCAAGCATGTTTTGCTGATAGACGACGTGCTTACCACCGGTGCTACCATCGTGTCTTGTTCCGATGCGCTGAAAGATGTTGCCGATATTCGTATCAGTGTACTTACCCTTGCATTGGCCGGTCAGGGGTAATTTATTGCATCGGTTGGCTATTGGAGCAAAGAAATGAAATCAGCCAATTAAAACCGCTACATCTCCTCCTTTTATTTTTTTGAAAAATACCTTGTTCCTTTTTTCTTTATCTCGATGTATTTCTATATTTTTGCAACATATTTATCAGATGTAGTTAAGTTATGAAGACTTTAGAAAAATTATTCGCAGAGAAATTACTGAAGATTAAGGCTATAAAATTGCAGCCGGCTAATCCTTTTACTTGGGCCTCCGGTTGGAAGTCGCCTTTCTATTGTGATAACCGCAAGACTCTTTCGTATCCTTCTCTTCGTAATTTTGTAAAACTTGAGATTAGCCGTATCGTGCTGGAGAAATTCGGCCAAGTAGATGCTATTGCCGGTGTTGCTATAGGGGCTATCCCTCAAGGAGCTTTGGTAGCAGATGAACTGAACCTTCCGTTTGTGTATGTTCGTTCTACCCCCAAAGACCATGGTTTGGAGAACCTGATTGAAGGTGAACTTCGTCCGGGTATGAAAGTCGTAGTTATCGAGGATCTTATTTCTACCGGTGGCAGCAGCCTGAAGGCTGTTGAGGCTATCCGTCGTGACGGTTGTGAAGTAATAGGTATGGTTGCAGCATTTACTTACGGATTCCCCGTTGCTATTGAAGCATTTAAGGAAGCAAAAGTAAATTTGGTGACTTTGACAAATTATGAAGCCGTTTTGGAAGCTGCATTGAAGACAGGATATATCAATGAAGAAGATGTTCCGGTTTTGGATGCATGGAGAAAAGACCCGGCTCATTGGGATGCAGGAAAGTAATTTATTATTTAAGATTAAAATATATTTAAAAGAGAACTGTTCGAAGAATTATTTCTTCGAACCGTTCTCTTTTTGTTTATAAATGTCGAGATATGGCTCAGTATGAAAGTAATGTGAAGCATGTTCCGTATAGTCAGGAGCGTGTATATGATAAGTTGTCCGATTTGAATAATTTGGCAGCGATACGTGAGAGAATGGATGAAATGCGTGAAAAAATTGGCGATAAGATTCAGGATATGACATTTGACCGTGATTCGCTGACACTTACCGTACAAGGAATGAATGTCACTTTGCGCATTATAGAACGTGAACCTTGCAAATGTATCAAGTTTGAAGGAGACAAATCTCCGATTCCTTTAAATCTGTGGATACAGATTTTACCGGTAAATGAAAATGAGGCTAAAATGAAAGTGACCATCCGCGCCGAAGTGAATATGTTTATGAAAGCAATGGTAGCGAAACCTTTGCAGGAAGGGGTGGAGAAGTTGGCTGATATGTTATCAATGATACCTTATTAATATAGAAAGAATATGGCTCAGAAACTATGGGAAAAGAGTGTCCGGGTAAATGATGAGATTGACCGTTTTACCGTAGGACGTGACCGTGAGATGGACCTTTATTTGGCAAAACATGATGTCTTGGGTTCTATGGCCCATATCACGATGCTGGAGAGTATCGGTTTGTTGACTGCCGGGGAGTTGCAGGCTCTGCTGGCCGAGATGAAGAATATTTATGTTTCTGCCGAAAAGGGTGAATTTGTTATAGAAGATGGCATAGAAGATGTACATTCGCAAGTGGAGCTGATGCTGACTCGCAAGTTGGGTGATGTGGGTAAGAAGATTCATAGCGGACGTTCGCGCAACGACCAGGTGCTGGTAGACTTGAAACTGTTCACTCGTACCCAACTCAAAGAGGTGGCCGAAGCGGTGGAACAATTGTTTCATGTACTGATTTCCCAAAGTAATAGATATAAAGATGTCTTGATGCCGGGATATACCCATTTGCAGATAGCAATGCCTTCTTCATTCGGTTTGTGGTTTGGAGCCTATGCCGAAAGTTTGGTGGATGATATGATGCTTTTGCAGGCAGCCTTTAAGATGTGCAACCGCAATCCGTTGGGCTCGGCAGCCGGATATGGTTCCTCTTTTCCTTTAAACAGAGAAATGACTACCCGTTTGCTGGGATTTGATTCGATGAATTATAATGTGGTCTATGCACAGATGGGGCGTGGCAAGATGGAGCGCAATGTGGCTTTTGCTCTTGCTTCTATTGCCGGAACAGTTTCCAAACTGGCTTTTGATGCCTGTATGTTTAGTAGTCAGAATTTCGGTTTTGTGAAGCTGCCCGATGAATGTACGACCGGTTCCAGTATCATGCCGCACAAAAAGAACCCGGATGTGTTTGAACTGACGCGTGCCAAATGTAATAAGATTCAAGCGCTTCCGCAACAGATTATGATGATTATGAATAATCTCCCTTCCGGCTATTTCCGTGATTTGCAGATTATCAAAGAAGTGTTCCTGCCCGCGTTCCAAGAGTTGAAGGACTGTTTGCAGATGACTACTTATATTATGGATAAAATAAAGGTGAACGAACATATCTTGGATGATGACCGTTACTTGTACATCTTTAGTGTGGAAGAGGTGAATCGTTTGGCTGCCGAAGGAATGCCGTTCCGCGATGCTTATAAGAAAGTGGGACTGGATATCGAAGCCGGTAAGTTCACCCACAACAAGCAAGTGCATCACACTCACGAAGGAAGCATCGGCAATCTATGTAACGACAAGATTATCCTGTTGATGGAAAAGGTGGTCGACGGATTTAACTTCTCTGCCATGGAACAGGCAGAAAAATCTCTGTTGGACAGATAAATAATAAAGACATGGAGTATCAACCTTCAGTGGAACGCTATGACAGAATGCAGTATAAGAACTGTGGAAATAGTGGTCTGCTTTTGCCACGCATCTCGTTGGGATTGTGGCATAATTTTGGCAGTGTAGACGATTTCGGGATAGCTTCCGATATGATAAAGTATGCTTTTGACAATGGAGTTACTCATTTCGATTTGGCAAATAACTATGGTCCGGTTCCCGGTAGTGCGGAAACAAATTTTGGTAAGATTCTGAAAGAGAACTTTCGGGGCTATCGTGATGAGATGATAATCTCCTCTAAGGCAGGACATGAAATGTGGGCGGGACCTTACGGAGGCAACAGCTCACGCAAAAATCTGATGGCAAGTATAGAACAGAGTCTCCGCCGCACGGGTTTGGAATATTTTGATATCTTTTATAGTCACCGTTATGATGGGGTTACTCCGGTGGAAGAAACCGTTCAGGCATTGATTGATATGGTAAAGCAAGGAAAAACGCTGTATATCGGAATCTCAAAATATCCGCCTGAAAAGGCGAGGGTGGCTTATGAAATGATGAAGGCTGCCGGCACTCCTTGTTTGATAAGCCAGTATCGTTATAGTATGTTCGATCGGGCTGTCGAGGCAGAGTCTTTGGCATTGGCAGCACAATATGGATCCGGTTTCATTGCTTTCTCTCCGTTGGCGCAAGGGTTGTTGACAGACAAATATTTGCATGGTATTCCTGAAAATTCTCGTGCCGCTCGTGCCACCGGCTTCTTGAAAGCCGACCAAGTAACGGCTGATAAAGTGAGGAAAGCTGCCCGCCTGAATGAAATTGCTGTCCGTCGCGGGCAGACTTTGGCGGAAATGGCATTGGCATGGGTACTGAGAGATGAGCGTATGACTTCGGTTATTGTTGGTGCAAGTTCGGTCAAACAATTGAATGATAACCTTCATGCTTTGGAGAATTTGGCATTTTTAAATGACGAATTAGCAGAGATAGAAGGAATATTACGTTCTTAAATAAAAAAACGGGTGCAAAATTTGGTAGATATTATAAAACTCCTTATCTTTGCACCCGTCAAACAAAACGCGGAAATAGCTCAGTTGGTAGAGCATAACCTTGCCAAGGTTAGGGTCGCGAGTTCGAGTCTCGTTTTCCGCTCTCTCTCGTCGAGGATGCTCGAATGGTGGAATCGGTAGACACGAGGGACTTAAAATCCCTTGGCCATTGCGGCTGTGCGGGTTCAAGTCCCGCTTCGAGTACTTGAGGGGACGAATGGTGATTTTCACTGTTCGTCCCTTTTCTTTTATCTCCGTTATTCGTTGGATATGAGTACTTTAGAAGAAAGAATTGGTTCACTCTCATAGGTTCAATATGCTCATTGTTTTTGTCGTAAATAAAACCATCAGGAAATACGAGTTTTTGTAATCTTCTCCTTCCTTCCAATCCTTGTAACTCCCACAATTCAAATAAGTTAGAGCGCATTCTAAATGCGAAATCAATGAATTTGTCTAGGTTCAATATTTCTGTGTTCACCTTTGAAAATTCTGCTCTTAAATCTCTAATTTCCCCTTCTAATTTCGTCATAACCTTTTCGCAGATAGTTTGTTTCTTTGTGTCTGTGCAGAGTGCATAATTTGTTTCTACTTGTTCCAACTCTTTTTCTTTAGCTTTGATGTTCGCTTTGATAGATTTGGCTCGTTCTCTGTTTTCTTGATTCATATATTCAAATGTGATAGTAAGTTGCATTTTTAAGAGTTCACTTACTTTGTCTGATAAGGCATACTTGTTTACTTCTTCTTCAAAGGCTTCATGCACTTTCTTAGTTGAGCTGTTATACTTGCATCCCTTTCGGCTGCAAACGTAATAGCCTATGTCAGTACGTCCGAATCTCTTTCGCATTTTGGTTGATATACTGGCAGATAGATTTTTTCCGCAACATGGGCACTTGATACTACCTAATAATGGTGCATACTCCTTATCTATCTTTTGTTCGTACCCACTATGATTTTTGGACAACTCTCCATTTACTTTCAAGAAGATTTCTTTGGGTATCAATGGAGGGTGATTCCCTTGTACAATATCTCCTTGCAGGAATTTATGTGCCATATAGCCGCAATAAAAAGGGTTCTTGAATAGTTCTGATAGCTTCTGTTTACAGATATGGAAACCTTCTGCTGCCAGTCTATGCCTAATTTCTTCATTGGATAACTTGTTGTTTGCCTTCCAAAGAAATGCTTTCCGAATCAGTTTGCCTTCTTCGTTAATAGTTATAATTTGTTCCTTTTTGGTTGTTTTTTGGTCATATCCTCTAGGGGCTTTTCCAATCCATCTTCCTTTTAATAACGCTTTTACACTGTTTTCAATGGTAGTTGCCCGTTTTTCGTCATTCTGAAACCTTGCATTTGCTAGTTCCATGAGTTGCATATACTTTCCTACTGGGGTGCGTGGGTCATAGTTGGAAGTTGCAGATACTACGTATGCTCCTCTCGCCTCAACCTCTTCAATGATAGTCGTACTTCCCGTTCTGCTGAAACGGGAGGTACTAAATACTATTACTGTTTTGACTGGTTGGCTGCTACTTTTCTTATTGCTCTGTTTGATGAAGGCAAGCATACGGTTAAACTCCTTGCGCTCTTTGTCACTTTTGGCACTTTCATACGTGCCGCCAAATTCACCAACGACAGTGTATGAACGTACTTTGGCATACTCTCTGCATTTGTCAATTTGCACTTCAAGACTTTGCCCGTCAACTTGCTCGCTTGAACTAACACGAGTATAAATGATGGCATTACCGCCTATTTGCTCTTTTTGTTGCTTTTTGCCTTTGGCAAAACCTTTTAAATCAAAATTCTCCATATTGTGTATCTTTTTTAGTATATGCTTCGTAGCTCAATACAGAAAAAGCATATAGTGTATCAATTAATTCTTTGGTCTCTTCTTGGGTTATTCCTTTGAAGTTACGGTTTTCTTTGATTGTATCTATGTTTAAATGCTGTGCATCCATATTGTGTTTTCATTACAAAATTGATTATTATTAGAATAAAGAGAAAAAGTAAGTGAATGTCAGATTGTTTATTAGCAATATTTTGCATTTTACTACTCCGCATTCCGCATTTCCGCACTCTCTATTTCATTGCTTCCATTTGCTTGCTCGTTGATAGCTTTTTGCTTTGTATAATATTCTTCATATTCATCTATCCATTTTTTTATGGTCTTATCGCTGATGCCCGTCATTTTGGCAACCTTTCTATAACTCTTATGCTCTTTGTAGAGTTGATATACCTTTTCTTTTTCGGGGGTAATATTACCTGTTCCTTTAATCAAATCTTTTTCTCTTGCATATCCTTCTTCCTTGAAGTATAGAAAGTTATCTTCTCCTTTTTCAATGGAGCAGACCAATACGTGTTCTTCGTTTAATATGATTTGGCTACTTCTGTTCTTTAGCTGTTTTATGTATCGTTTTTCGTTACCATCTGTTTTTGCTTGCCCTACGCAAAAACAACTGTCAATGAAGTTTCCAACATTCTTAGACCCTGCTAAATTGTCTAAAGTAATCGGAGAATTGTCTTTTTTCTTGGGTGAATGTCCTAGTAGTAAGAAACTTGCTCCTAAGCTATTCATGAATGTGCGTAGTTCGAGAATAAAGGTAGCCGCTTCATTTGCTTTGGATAGATTGGGGTGCAAACAAGTGATATTGTCTATAATGAATAGTTTAATTCCTTTTTTTGTTACAGCTTCTTCGATTCTCATTCTTAGGTAGGCTCTGCGTTCTTTGAAATTTTTAGCCATATCAAAATCAAGATTAGGGCGATAGATATTCTGAGGGAATTTGCAGGGGATTGTGCCATCTTCGTTTGTATATCTATCACAGATTTGTTGAATGTTCAATTCATAATCAAAATATAGAATTGGTTGTTTCTGAGCTACATGTTTGGCTATCTGCATTGCATAAATGCTCTTTCCACAATTACTTGCACCAAATAAGACACATAGTTCATTTTCGTACCAAAGGTTTTTGTATAGTGGCTCTCGCTTTGGTTGCTTCATGCCTTCGGCTATAATATCATTCATTGTGGTGTATTCAAAACTATCTTCATTGAAAGTATTTTTTAAATTCATCATAATCATATTTTTTTTAATGGTTATACATAGTGTCTTTGGTACCTTTTGACATTGCAAAGGTATAGTGATATGATGAATTGGGGATAGGACTTTTTTATACCTCACTTATATTTTACTGTTTCTTAGCGAGTTATATTTTAAAAGGGGATTTTGGAGGGGATTTGTAGGGGAAAATGAGGGGATTATGATAGATTGACTTATGAATTGTCACTATCAAAGCGATTGATTATGTTTCTGATGTCTTGGAATGAAGTGATTTTGAAGATTTCATTTCCGATTTCTATATATCCGTTGATATTCTCTTTTTGTTCTTTTTCAAAAAGTTCTTGAATTGGTACTTTTAGGGCTGCTGCAATTTTTTCGAGAACTGCGACAGAAGGATTACCGTTGATATGATTACTTAATCCAACACGGTTTATTCCCATCTTGTCCGCTAAAGTTTGGACGGTCATACCTTTTTCTTTAATAACTTCTTTGATTCGTAGTCCCATACCTATTTGTTCTTGTTATATATGCAAATATACGTTTATTCTTAAAATGTATATTGATAGCGGTACATAAAATAAGTTAATGTAATGCTAATAATATACACTTTTATTTGTTTATGTCTATTGAAAACGCTACATTTGTAGCGTGGTAATAAACTAATAGCACTACAATAAAATGAAGCGATATGATAAACAACAGGTGATTATTGTGGGGATTAAACAGAAGATTTCAATTAAAAAAAGAATATTATGAGTTTGAAAAATAGCTATGTTACTTCGGATTATATGGAATGGGATTCAATGCTGTCATTGGTTAGAAAGCTGTATCGTGATAAAGAATACCGTTTGTCTTTGTTGATTGGCTGTGGTTCTTTCTTCGGGCTGCGCATATCGGATATTCTTTCTCTTACATGGTCTATGTTGTTGGATGATGAGAAGTTTGTCATCATTGAAAAGAAAACGGGAAAACGCAGGGAAATTAAAGTGAATACTGACTTTCAGAAGCATATTGCAGACTGCTATGTGGCTTTAGGTGTGGTAGATAAAAATGAGAAGTGCTTTATCAGTCGTAAAAGAACGGTGTATAGTACACAAAGAATCAATGTACTATTCAAGTCAATAAAAAGCAAATATGGATTGAAGGTGGAACATTTTTCTACTCACAGTATGCGAAAAACATTTGGCAGGAAAGTTGTTGAGGCTGCTGGGGAGAACAGTGAGTTTGCTCTTATCAAACTGTCGGAATTGTTCAACCATGCTGATGTGCAAACGACACGTAGATATTTGGGGCTTCGGACAGAAGAACTGCTAGAAACATACAATTTATTAAGTTTTTGAATGGAGAATGGATTAACTTTGTCAAGTTATTAATTTTTTATGAGCGTTTTTCAGATAAATGCGTTATCTTTGTTGCGTTACAAATAGTAGCAAGACATAGTTAGAAAGCGCATTTCGCACTATTCCGTTTGAATGAACTTCGACAACTCATTAGCATAATCGGGATAAGTCTGAAAAACGCTCTCTTTGGCTTGTATTATCATCTATTGATATACGGTCAAAGTGGGGTTGTTTTATTCTCCTTATTCATTATGCAGGTAGTCGAAGACCTATTCAAAGGATGAGTGGAATGAAGACCCCACTTTCTTTCTATGCCTATCATTGACAATCTAATTGCATCGTTGGGTCTATGGATGCTGTTTTTATTTATGGCAACATTTAGATGTGATGAATGTGGAAGAATAATTGAAACAGATATTCTTCAATGTCCGAATTGTAACGCTCCTATTGGCAAACTTATTGTGAAATGCAAAACTCATGGCACTCTTTTGGTAGAAAGAATTGCTTCTCTTTCTTCTAAAGGAGTAAATCCGTCCATATCACATGATTTGAAGTGTGAAAATAAAGTCGATTGTAATATTGTTGCGGAATTTATTTATAATTCTGGTAAATCTAAGTACGACAAACATAATTCATATGCAGAGTTAATGGGAGTTAAGGCTAAAATTACAATGGTAATAGTATTAATTCTTTCTAGTCTTTCTGTTTATGCACAAAAGAAACCTATATTAATGATTTTACCGAGTGATAATTGGTGTACGCAACGTTATTTTACAACTGAATTTGAGAATCAAGGTGAAACAATACGTATTCCCAATTATCAACAAGCTTTTCAGGAAGATATAGAGCTGAACCCCGTTATTAGTAAGGTCGGTGAATTAATGTCAAAGTTGGGATACAGTTTGAAAGATGCAGAATTTGAACTAAAAAACATTTCAGTAAGGATATCCGAAGATAATGCAACATATAGTAAATCAAGTAATTCTGAATTAATCGAAAGCCCGTTAGACATTCTAAAGCGTAGAGCTAAAGCGGATATTATTATTCAATTAGGCTGGATTTTAAATCGTGTTGATAATGGTAGGTCGGTCACATTTACTTTGGAAGCGTTTGATTCATATACAAGTAAGCGCATTGCAACTGCAACGGGAACAAGTAAAAAAAGCAATGAGGAAATACCGCTTTTGTTACAACATGCCGTAGAAAAACATATAAAAGCATTTGATAAACAACTTGGTTCTTATTATGACCAAATGAAAAAAGAGGGGCGAGAAATTGCTATTTCAATTAGAACTTGGGATAGCTGGGAGAAGGATTTGGAAAGCGAATATGGAAATGAAGAACTAATAAATCATATTTTAAAATGGATGCAGGAGAATACTGTAAATGAGCAATTTAACCTTTCTGATGCAACTGAGAATTTTGCAATGTTTGAACAAGTAAAAATTCCTTTAAAAGATAATGTAGGATTAAATATGGATGCTCGTTCTTTTATTAGGAATTTACAAAAACACTTAAATAACCCACCTTTTAATATAACATCTAAACTCATGATGAGAGGATTAGGAGAAGCTATACTTGTGTTAGGAGAAAAATAGAATCATGATGAAAAAATACATATTTATATTCTCAATATTTTGTGTGTTAAAATTGCACGCACAGATTAATGTCAATGATGTAAGTAGGCTAACAATTCAAGCTTATGTTCCGTCCAATACAGAAATACCAAATGAAGCTGTAGAGTTGCTTAGAACTAAATTATCTCAGATTGTTACAATGAATGGGATTGCAGATAATGAATATTGTAAGCGTTTCATTCTTACTGCGAAGATTAATGTTGTTTCAAAAGATATTGTGCTTGGTCCTCCTCAGCGAATATCCCAAAAATTGGAAATAACATTAATGTTGGGAGATATTAAACTTGATAAAGTGTATTCGTCACTAACATTGTCTGTGATGGGAGTTGGTACTAATATTAATAAATCATACATCTCAGCTATTAAAAATATACATCCTAATAATTCTAATATTGAAACATTTATGGTAGAGGGTAAAAATATGATTGTAGATTATTATCGTGTAAACTGTAAATTGATTATGGAGGATGCCAAAAGAATGGCTGAAATGCAAAAGTTTGAAGAAGCTATTTATCAATTAACCTCTGTTCCTGATATTTGTAGAGATTGTTATGATGAATGTTCTTTATTAGCTTCTAAACTTTATACTGATATGATTGAAGGAAGAGGAATATATTGGTTGCAGCAAGCTCAAGGTGCATGGGCGAAAAGTCCTAATAGTTATGGAGCAAAAGAAGCAATAAATTATCTCTCTAAAATCAATTTTGCGGCTTCTAGTCAAACTCACGCAGCTGTATTACTTGATGAAATTACTAAAAAGTTAATAAATGATGATGAAAGGGAGTGGGAATTTAAGATGCAGCAATATAAAGATGGTATAGAACGCGAAAAAAGAAAATGGGAACATTCCATGCAAATATATAGGGATGAGCAGCGCAGAAATGATGAGGATAGAGCATTCAGACAAAAACAATATGAAGAGGATGTAATAACACAACGTTTAATAATACAATCCTGTCGGGAAATTGGTATTGAATACGCTAAAAATCAACCGAAAACTATTAACCAATATAATAAGATTATCAAATGGTAACGAAAAGTATTACAAAGATGTTAATGATGGGCATTGTATTATCATTAACAGTAGGAACATATTGTTCCGATATGAAAGCTCAAAGTTTTGGTACTAAGTTTAAATCAGCTTTACGTGAGCAACTAGGTACGGATTCAAGTGAACCTTCTCAGAAGAAGAAAGGGAAAAAAGAAAAGAAAAAAGAGAAAATGTCTATGCAGTTAGCCGAAGATGATATAAAGTTAACTGTTTATGGAGAAGGAACGGATAAAGAAGAAGCAACAAAAAATGCTTTGAGAAGTGCAATAGAACAATCATTTGGTACGTTTGTTTCATCTAATACTCAGCAAATTAATGATGAATTATTAAAAGATGAGATAGTTACAGTTTCGTCAGGAAATATTAAGGGCTACGAATACATTGCAGAAAATGTTCTGCCTAATGGGCGATTTCAAGTTTGTCTCAAAACGGTGGTTACTATTGGCAATTTGATTAAATATTGTTCTAATAAAGGTATGTCAACAGATTTGGCTGGTGCAACATTTGCAATGAATGTAAAGATGAAAAAACTTAATAAGGAAAACGAAGAAGTTGCTCTTTCAAACATGTTGCAGATGCTACATTCATTAAGCTTAAAAATGTTTGATTATGAGATTAAAGTTAACGAGCCAAAGAGAATAAACGATAATGGAGATTATTGGGGAAGTTATCGGTCTAGTAGTCAAAATAATAGTTATTATTCATGTGATGCTGATATACTAGTTAAGGCTAACCAAAATACTGTTAGTTTTTTTGATGTATTTCACAATACATTATCATCATTAACTTTGACAAATGCAGAACAGGACGAATATAAAAAGACGAATTCTTATTTCTCGCCATTATATGTTCGCAATTATTCACCTGGAACCTATTTGCCACGTGAACAGCCTACATATTGTTTACGGAGTGGTACATCTACTTTGTGCAATTGGCTAGAACGCATTTTATTGGAAGGCATATTGAATTTTCAGATTAAAGACAATTTAGGTTCTTATAAACTAGAAGAAAAATTGATAAATGCGAATGATTTATATAATGAGGTTTATAATAATGGCAAAGTGAGTATTATTACTTATGATGAAAAAGTTATGTACAATAGTACGATATATTTTAAATCAGAGAATAGATTATTTTGGGGTCATCCCCATAATAGCAATGATGGTGGATATTCGTATCGTAACATTATAGGAAATCATCAAGAATGGATTGATGGAGTAGAAAATACTCATGCAATCAGAGTACCTTATTTAATACAATGTCCTCAAAAAAATGAAACTTTGTATAAGGTAAAAATGAAGCTAATTTATTCTTTAGATGAATTGAATAAAATTTCGGAGGTTAGTATAGAGCCAGCTTCTTAATAATAATGTTATGATGAAAATATTTAGCTTAATTGTTGTTATGGTATTATCCGTAAATCCTGTTTGGTCACAAAGCTATAATCAAGAGAAGATTACGCTAACCAATTTTCTTGTCAGAATGTATAAGAGTACTCCGTTTGAAGGAGTAAAAGTTGTTGCTGATTATGAAAATAACTATTTGGTATCTGTGGTGTTAGTGAAAAACAATACCAATTCATCAGTTAGTGCAAGAAATAGAGTAGCTCAAATAAAAAGTGCACGTCAAGTTAGTCAATATCTTAATAGTGTGATAACTCTGGAAAGCGAAACTATAATACGGACAACAGAAAAGGTAAAAGAGGAAAAGACTATAAATGAAATAACAGAAGTTATAAAAGAAAATTCTATAGGATTTACAAAAGGAATGGAAGTACTGACAACTTTTGATATTAATGATGCCAAAGAACATTGTTATATGTTTTTTAGACGAATTGAAGATATGAAGTAATATTCGTTGTTTGATTAATTGTGGTGTGGATACAGTTTATTAATAACATAGCTTAAATGATAAATCTGTATCCACCCTTTTTATATTCACTAATCTCAGAAGTGAATATTAGAAATAGACTTATATTACTGATTATTAATGTTTTATTTGGAATGGCGAGAAATGTGCTAAAACTAATATTCACTTTTAGTTAATAAATCGTCTTTTTGAATATTTTATATCAACATGAGTTAATATCTTTGAAAGTCAATTTTGTAGGCTTACAATGAAATTTGTATCTTTACGGCAGTTTAAATACCGCTGATATGATACTATCACAAGAAGAAAGAGAATACATTCAATTATTCAAAGATATGACTGTGGTTCTATATGCGGATAGCGATATAGAGCCACTTTTAACTTTTTGCAATCAGTGTATCACAAAAGAAGCTGAAATCTTTTCAAGTATGTCAAGACACTTGGAAATGATGCGCAAAAAGAATAATGATATTCAGAATGCCCAGTATCTCAAAAACGTGATAAGCGGTGTCATATCCATGCTTGGCAATGAAAATATTATCTTATATGATAATATTGAACAATTGGATGTGCAGTTTAGAAAGCAAATTAAAATCACTCTTGCAATCTTTAATAGTTTAGATAAGAAGTATATAGACAGTCATTCATTGGAGGAAATTTGCCAATATATATGCGATAATTCCTTTATCAAGGACTTGGATATTAGGTTAATATCTTTTTTAAAGAAGCTGTACGCTAAGAATAATGCCATTGATGAAGGTGATAAAGATATTCTGATTGCACTAATTAAGTACTTTTTGTATGATATGCAGCATAAGATTAAATATAACTATATCAATATGCTGATTATAGAAAATCAAGAACAGCCAATCATAGAAGATAAAGCCAAAACATTGCAGTCATTTCTGTTTTATGCCCAAAGAATAGCGGGGATTCGTTATCAGAAAATAGTTGTGAATGAAGCTGTTTTACTTAATGATGATACTATTATGGAAATCGAGAAAGAGGCTTCTGTGGATAGTATCTTATCTAAAGATTCTTCTCAGACTTTAACAGAAAAAGAAGGTCTTTCAAATAAAGCCGTTCAACCGCTGGCGAATGAAAAGAAAAATAGTAGTACAATATTGGATAAAGAAAAGTTATTGGAAAAATTATGCCCTTCTTTACATAATCGGGAACAAGTCAGAAAGATACTTGAAAAAGTTGATGAAAGGTTTGAAATATCCAATGGTGAATGTTCTAAATTGGATATTGCTACGCTTTGTCTTATATTGAAAGAAAAATGCACCTTGTTCAATAAGAATATTAGGAATTTCTCGGACTTTAAAGGATATATTTGCTCGTATTATGGTGTTGCTAATCCTTCATATAAGAAGAATGATTGCCTTGTTTGTGATGGAATGTCCCCATCTCGTTTTGATGAACTGTATAATGATAATGGGGCTTTTTGGAACTTATGTTTACGTAAAAATAACCAATATTGATAGATTATATGCGGAAGTGCGAAGGTGCGGAGTGAAATATAGTAATTGCTATTTCTGATTCCGCACTCCGCATATCCGAAGTTAATGTTTAATTTTCGCTATATTGTTTTTTTGAACTACGTTTTTTTAAGAGATTTTTCTCTGTATTTGAATTAGTTACCCTAGAAAATTGCCGTTGGCAGGGGTGGTTGTTATACCCTTCTGATAAGAGGTCTGTCCAATCTATTGCTTTTCCGTCTTTTTCAAATCTGATAAGGCTGTTTAAAGTGTAACCAAAAAGTTTTGCTAGGAATTTTTCATCAGCTAAAGAATAAAATGATAATTCATACCTGGTTTTCGCTATATAATCTTTGATTTCTTCATTGTTGAGATGGACTTCTAAACGATGCAATTTTGAAGGATTGTTATAGTAGTTATTTATGTATGTTTTATCCGAACTATTGATGATTTCAGCTTTTTTGTTGTATGCTATAAGGGTGCTACCTTTGCTCTTATCTTTTATAGCTTTTTTCTGTTTAATGTTGACGGTTAAGTATTTATCTTTATCCATATTCCCACTGAAAGTATATGTGATTTCGGGGCGGTCTTCTTTACGATTGGTGATTCTTTTTCCGTTCAGAAGCGTTGTTATTTGTGGGTTTCGGATAAGTTTTCGTATCAGTCGGGCTATGTCGTTTGACATATCAAGACATAGGTCTAAGGTCGTTATGTTATGTAGTTCTATTCCCAAATTATTAGTAATAAAATCTAAATAGTATATCTCATTGCTGTATAATACACGATTGGAAATGCTAATCCATGCTTTGGTATATCCGTTTTGATGGGTATTGCTTTCTTTCTTATTGTCATTGATGCCTAAACGTAGTTCTCCAAACAATTTATCTTTTCCCATGTCGTTATAACGTATCTCATAAACAAATTTGAAGTGTTTCCCTTCTATTCGTCTTAGATAGAAGTACAGAAAATCAATTTCTTCTCCTATCTCTTTGTCTTTTATGATATTGATATTGTTGGGTTCTGTCACTTCGTAACAGAGCCTCAACGCATCTATATTTAAACCGTATATTTTATTCATGTTCTTCATTTTTATTTTCATTATTATTAGGTTGATCGGGTACTGTTGCCCAATACTTTTTCAGTCCGTTAGATATAGCTTGGGTGTGAGTGGCTGATTTTGTTCTACCTCTTAGACTTTGGCTAATCTTTTGTTTGGTTGTATCATTCAGTTGTCGATACTGTCTTTTGTAGTTGTTATTATCCATAGTTTATTTGTTTTATACATATATAAATATGTGGTTTAGTAGGAAAGTAAAGTCTAATAGGCTGAATTTTCAAAAAAATATCTGGAAAATTTTTATGAATACCTAACCGTTGGGTTTTTATCATGCCTACTAAAATACAACTAATGGAGTGTCGGGTTACGGTGTTAAGTTATTGTATGTTAATTTATTATATCCATATTATATAGGTGTGCTGATATTTTTATCCTTATTACTGTACTTGCTAAATACTCTCTATAATTTTGCTAATTTGTGGCGTTGATTGCAGATAATCTACTATTTCTAGAAAATCATTCCAAAGGTTCAATATTTCATCTGTTAAGGGTACAAGAGTAATCCTTTAATCGCCTGCAAATCAAAAAGTTGTAGGCGATTTTATTTTTATTGCTGAAACTTTTTTCTTTGCTGAATAATAGCGGCTCAGCCGATTTTCCCGGTTGGCAAGCTTTCTTTTAAGCGTATAGCATAGCCGGCCTGAACATGAAGAATATGGCAAAATCAATGGCATATTGCCACATCTTTGTACAGATGATAAACAGATACAATGTACAGACAATATAAATTTTTAGATGCAGTTCATGATGATGCTGACCATCATCTCTTTTTCTTCCGTCCGTGATTCGGCAATCATAATGGTAAGTGCCACAAGGGTATGGTCGGCAATACGTTTGCTGCCGTCTTCATGATAGAGAATACCGTTCTTGTCAAGGAAATAGAGAAATACAGTAGCTGCAATACGCTTGTTTCCGTCACTGAAGCTATGATTTTTGGTGACGAAATAAAGAAGATTGGCCGCTTTTTCTTCAAGGGTAGGGTAAACATCCTTACCGCCGAAACTTTGGTAGATATTGCCGATGCTGCCTTTGAAGGAATCGTCTTTTTCATGTCCGAACAGGTCGGAATCTGCGCCAAAGCGCATTTGGTCTATCAGACCACGGCATTCTTCGTAACTTAGAACGTATGTTGCTTTACTTCCCTGCGGTCGTTTCATACATTGATGGTCGTAATCATCGAGCAGGGTAAGAGCGGTGTTGTAATTTTCAATCACACTAAGCACCTGTTTGGCATCAAGCTCGTTTTGGGTACGTTTCATGATGCGTATCACCTCTCCAAGCTGTTGCAGACGTTGGTCGTTGATGGCGTAGCCTTTGATGATATATTCCGTCAAGATAGAATTTGCCCATTTACGGAAAGCCACGCCTCTTTTAGATTTAACCCTGTAACCTACGGAAATAATCACATCGAGATTGTAATATTCTGTTTGTTTGGTTTGCGTTTTACCTTCCATAGCACCGTGCCGGGTGGTGGTCGCAAATTTTGCGACTACCACTTGCCCTTCCAGTTCTTCACGCATGGCATTGTTGATATGCTTACCAATGGTCTTTACATCCCTGTCGAACAGAACGGACATTTGTTGTCGGTTAAGCCATACTGTTTTTTCTTCGGTTGATACCGGAACTTCCAATATGGTTTCTGCATCTTTGAAAATAGCTATCTTGTTTTCCATATCATTTTTCTATTACATTCAGTTGTTTATATGCCGCACACATGAATATAAAGCGGTCTTTCAATATCAAGGATGAGTTGTGTTTTACTGCGCTACTACCTTCCTTGTGATGTCCGGAAACATACATATTGACTTGTACTTTAGTCAGCATATCCAAGTGAGTCTTACGACAAAGTTTGCTGCTTCCCATTGTGTAAAGGGGGTTATAAATATTATCGAAACTATCTTTATCAAAAACTTTCACTTCTCTATCTATTTGGTCAAGTAACTTTCTGATTTTTACATTATAGCCACTCTTACCGGTCACGTATTTTAGAATAGGGAAGTTAAACTGCCACTTTTTAATAATATCTAAAGCATATCGCATGATAGGTATTTCCACTTCGTCTTTATGCTCATTACTTTTCAATGTTTTCTGAGGCAGATAGCGTAAGTAAGGAATCCCCTCGGCACTGACAAAACTTTATCCATATTCAGTGACTTAAAATCATCAATATGGCTTCCGAAAGTGCATTGCAGAAGAAATGCTTCCTTGGCTTCCTGTAATAAATAGACAGGTGCATCGTAACTCTCTTTCATTACAACTTTTCTCCGGTTCTTATCTAGTTTTCTGAAAGCCGACACATCTATTTCATCACGGTCTTCCAATTCTGTATAGAATGCCTGCAACATTCTAAGTTTGATGGCAACAGTATTCTGTGCACGTTCTTTGGATGGAATACAACGCTCCTTGATTTCGCTATATAAAGCTGGGTATTTCTCAACATATTTATATTCTTCAAATAAGAAAAGCCGTAGTTCCATTAAGTCATCTGCCGAAAAACTCTTTGGAAGTACATTTAACTGGTTACGGATGGTCAAATATCGTTTCAACTCATTATATAATCCATTGTATTGAAGCATCCTCTTTTCTGCAAAAGTACCGTCTCTATATCCCTCCTTGATGAATCGGGTATATCTTTCCAATAGAGTTTCTTCTTTGGTTACGGCAATATAATTTTGGGGATGAAGATGCCTGCAGATTGTTTCTTCAAACAATGTAGCTGTAATGAGGCTTTTATCCATTTTAGCACAAAGTTCAATATAGGCGGTTTCAATGGCTGACATTTCTCGGTCTATCTTTTCTTTCAGTTCGTGATTGTAGATAGATACTTTAGGACGAAGTTCTCCAGCGTCTTCAAGCTTTGCTAAGTCTTTAATATCAGCCTTGGTTTCACTCTTGTGATATAAGTCCACCTCACGACCGTCTTTCAGGCGGAATCGCAATTTAATCATTCCCTCTGATTTGATAGTCCTTCTGAATAGTGTTAATCCTTTCATTGATATTACCGTTTTTATCGTGGTGTAAATATACGGTTTTTGCACCACTGAATAACAATTCTGCACCATTTGTTTGCAATGCCTCGCAATAAATTATAATAATGTAATTATTTGAGCCTTTATATTATTTTGTCTAGCATGCCACCACCCTATACACATTCCCCTTGGCGGTATGCACTCGCTCGCCCAACTGGGGCAGGATGCGGCTCAGGCTGTAGGCGGTCATACCCCTCATGACCGAAGGATGGGCAGACTTCATCCGCTCGAATAATTGGGTGGCGGAAAGGGTCAGCACTTCCTGCGGATGGTCCTCTT
>OJRO01000122.1_pt1 | contig 84413 bp, 68 predicted proteins | sample 1599221 | NCBI WGS metagenome assembly OJRO01 (sample SAMN03922449, study PRJEB24848) | human gut metagenome | isolation source: stool sample | host: Homo sapiens | place: Germany | collected 2009-11
TAATAATATTATATATAATTTAATATATAATGAATATAATTATTAAAAAACAATAATATTATTGACTTAAAATCAAACGTGATGTATAATGGGGAATGTCAAATAATATTTTAATTAGGAGGTTCATCAAATGAAAGCGTTAAGCGAGTTCACAGGAAATGAAAGAAAACTTTTAGGCATTATTGGCATTGATGTAGGAAATCACGACACTAAAACACGCCACAAAACCTTTTCTAGCGGGTTTCAGAAAGTAAAAGTAGTCAATAAGTTATCTAGCGAATACATTGTTTTTACCGACAAATATGGCGAACCTGTGTATTATACTTTTGAAAACAAACCATTTAATTTAAGCTATAACAAAACAGAGTCAGAAGAGATGTTTATTATCAGTTTGATGGCTATTGCCAGAGAAGCTGTTGCACGAGGGATTTCTTTGAATGGTGACGAAATTGATTTAGCCATTGGGATGCCACCAGGAATGTACAACCAGAAAAACATTGATAATTATTCCCATTATTATATGGAAAGAGGAAAGAATCTCGCCTATACATATTGTTACGGAGAAAATAAATATGATTTCCGTTTTAGTATTGCTCATGTTATTGTTACAGCGCAGTGTTGGGGAGCTGCTGCACAGTATCCGCATCTGCATCGTGATTTGGACGAAGTCTATCTTGTAGATATCGGCGGGGGGACAACAGATGTAATCCATATGACTACGGGAAATATTGATGGTACTCCACTTAGTTACAATGATGGTGTTAATAAGATGTTCTCTACAATAGCAAACACTATGACTAATGAAACGGGAATTAGATTCGAAGCAAAAAACATCAAAGATGCCATGATGAAAAAAGGCAATTTGTCTGAGCGTCATATTGAAAGAATCAAGGAGTTAGCATATGATTGGACTAAGAATATCTTTTCGAGAATGATGACAGAGGGTGTTGAGTTCCGTTTGGCAAAGGTCATTACTCTTGGTGGTGGGTCTCTTATTCTTGACGAAGAGATTGAAAGGGTGTCAAAAGAACTGGGGTTTGTGGAACGCCTTGCTATAAAAGATAGCAAAGCAAATGCAACAGGCTACGAGTTGGTCGCAGCCTTGGCTTTGTATCATATTAAAAGTAAAGCTGTCAATGAGTTTTGGAGAGAGTTGGATTCTGAAATATTAAATACTGTGGAATAAGAGGTGGCTAAATGTCTGGTAAAAAAGAAACGGATATTAAGATTGCAGCATTTCGTTTTGATTTAATGGATGAAAATTCGAGAAAAGCCTATGAATTCATTAGAAGTTTTAACAAAAAACAATCCACTTTTTTAATTGCTTTATTGCTTTGGTATTCCGAGTATTCAGAAGAATATAAATTGACTTTTTTTCCAGACGAGAAAAGAATCATTGATTTATCAAGAACAAGTAACTTCTTAGAAAAATTCGGTATTAGCAAGAGTGAATCTGAAAAAATCATCGAAAATTATAGTTGTGACCAGCTTGCTTTTATAAAGGATTTCTTAGCGGAGATAGAACAGACCAAAAAGGATTCGAAGAAAAGCAAAGAAAAAACAAGTAAAAAAGAATCCATGATTGAACATGAGAAAGAGGATTTTTCATATGAAAGTGAAAAAACACATGCTATGGAAGATTCATCTGATGCCAAAGAAACCATACTGAAAAGCGAAGAAAGGCTGGAAGAAAAAAATGTGACAGATATAGATGAAGCCGTTGAAGATGATGTGGATGATGTGGATGATGGAGATGATGATTGGCTTTTAAATATGGCAGTAGTTCAATCAAAATGAAAGAACAGAGGTGTATCAGATTGATACACCTCTGTTCTTTTGTGTATTATATGATATAATTTTACAAAAGGGAATGAAAGGAGCAACATAAATGATATATTTAAAAGAAAAAGATATTGATAGAATAGAAAAAGAAAATTCGCAAATTAAAAGTGAAGTTCCTGGAAAATATCTTTCTGAGATAACCAATAAATATGAACTGACGGAAAAACTACTAGAAAAATACAGAGAATTAAAATTCCATGCAGATAATGCTTCTGGTATAATGTTACATCAAGCGGAAAAATCTGATTTTCAAGATTTTTTGAACAATAATGACAAATATAGAAATATAAATATATATTGCAAGGAACAGATAGAAGAAGCTGTAAGAAAAATAAAGACATATCCAAAATATGGTCAAATCTACTATAAGATTTTGCAATATCGTTTTTTATTAAAAGATTTTTATACATATGAAACTATTGCAAAAATGAATAAAACATCGAAACAAAATATTTTGCAAAAAAAGAATGAAGCAATACATATCGTGGCAGATATATTGTGGGATACCGTTCCGTCTGATATAGCATTATATTTCGCTGAATATCAAATAAAAGCGAGAATAGACAGAACTGAAAATATTACCTCCACATGACTTTTGAATGACTAAGATGTATTGACATTTAAGGACAAATTCTTTATAATGAAAATACAGATTTACTGTAATTTTGGATAGGAGGTAGAACAGATGAAAAAGGAAGCAATGCAGATGAAGGCATTTAGTTTGTGTTGCAGCGCAAAAGAAACAATGAGTTCTGTTTTCGAAAGAAAAAGCATTATGATAATGCTCATGGCTCTTGTTTGCGTTTGCAATATTATGCCAGTATTTGCAGATGGTTTGTTTGACGAACTCGCCACCCAGTTAAAGAACGCATATAATTCTTTTATCCCAATTGTAAATATATGTGCTTTAATATTTGGTGGAGCTGCTGGTATTGTTTTCATGATGTCTTCGGATGAGAAATCCGCTGCATCAGCAAAAAGATGGCTCATCAGAATTGCTGTTGGCTGGATTATCATTTCTGTGTTTCCGTTTCTTCTCATCAAGGGAAGAGAAATGCTCGGCAGTTCAGCAACTGGAACTGGAGCAGACCAGCTGCAAGATATCAAGCCAGGAAGCTAATAAAAAAGCAGTTGTGAACGGAATATCATGGTTATACATAAAAAAGGGCGCATTTGTAAAAATGTGTCCTTTTTTTAAACAAGAAGAAAGGAGTTTCTATGCTAAATTTCGTATGGGAAAGTTTATTAACATGGATTCAGGGTGCGTTGATTTCGGCATTAGACTTATTAGACCAAAGCATGTTATTTGCATTTTCCCCAAGACTAATTACAATGGACCATTATTTTCCTGGTCTTAATGATATGTGGGACTTAATTTTAAGTGTTTCATTTGCTATGGTATTGGCATTATGTATTTTTAAGATATTTCAAAATAATTTTCTAACGATGTCAAAAGCATATGAAAGCCCATTCATGACAATATTGCGTTCAGTATTTGCGCTTGTTGTAATAACAGTGTTACCTCAATTATTAAGATATCTTTTCGAATTTACAGATACAGTGTATTGGGCTGTTTTAGGAGAAGGAGGCATGTCAGAAGAAGCCTTAACACAAAAAGAGGTGGGAACAGCAGTAATGGGAAGGGTCGCACAGGCAATTTCCGGAGGAGAAGTTGAGTTGACAGGTCCAGATGGACTTGCATCAATTTTCGATGTTTCTAGTAACGTAAGCAGCCTGGCACAATTTATAGTTTGTCTCATTTTGACAGTGGCAATTGTATGGAACTATTTTAAACTAATGCTAGAAATTGCAGAACGATACGTCGTTCTAGGAATTATGTATTATACGATGCCATTGGCTGCTGTTCCTCTCGTGAGTAGAGATACATCTCCAATTACAAAATCATGGTTAAGAATGTTAGTATCCGAACTTATGATTTTAGCTTTAAATGTATGGTTTGTTGTCGTTTTTAGAAATGCAATAATAGTAAATTCAATGATAGCTGGTGAATACGAGGTTAATGGACATACCGTGGGGTCCGGTATTTTGTGGTGTTTTATTGCCATTGCCTTTTTAAAAACAGCACAAAAAATAGATTCACATATTGCCACATTGGGATTAACGACAGCACAGCTGTCATCAGGTATTGGTGCAACACTTCTTGCTACTGGTATGGGAATTGGACATATGGCTAGAGGTGTAAGCAACGGTATAAAAAATGCACGGAATGCTATGTCTGGTAGAGAACTGGCTGCTGCAAAAAAATTTGACGCTGCTGTAGGAAAAGGAAAAACAATTACAGATTCTAAAATGGTCGAAGGATTATCAACAGAAAGTCTTGCACAAAGGGTAAGAACTACTGGAGGTAGCATTCAAGGAGACGCTGCTATTTCAACATTAAAAAAACTTGCACCTGAAATGGTAAAGGGGAAAAATCTTACTTCTGTACAATTTAATGACAAAGGGGAGTTTACAGCCCATTACAAGGATGCAAATGGAAAGGATGCAACACTTTCATTTTCTCAGTCATCACCTAAAGGAGCCAGTAAAATGTCTTCTTTTGTTGGTACTCAAGGCTTTGTCAAAGATACAGGCTCACCATTCAGCTATAATGATATTAATAATGGAAAAACCAGCTTCAACGAATTTGCAGAGAAAAATCTTGGTGGAAGTGACAATGTTCTTTCGACATCTGGAAGATTTTCTCAACAAGACCTGGATGGAGCTACTGTCTCGGCTGACCCATCTGGAGATGGTGTTATTGTAAAGGATAAAGACGGATTTGAAATGGCAAGAATTTCTAAATTTGACGATGAACACGCAGACAATATAACAGACAATACCTTAATAGGTGAATCTGATACTGGTGGACTTTACCGTGCTGATATAAACACAGATGAAAGATATCCACTCCCAGACGGATATTCATATGCGGGAGAAGTTTTGGTTGATAATGATGGAAATGCTATCAGCGAAGTCAACAGTACAGGATATGTTGCAACAGGTGACAATGGAAATGGATACGAAAATCTGTCAGGAGAATTTATAAACAATAAGGGCGAAGTTGTAACAGATGCACATTATCAAGATTCTTACCGAACAGCTGATGGAAATTATATATCAGCAGGCGAAATGCAAAGCATAATGAACGAAAAGACGATTTCTCCTTCCGACTATGCGGATAATATTCAGTATAGCCAAGGTAAAGGCTTTACTGATATTTCCGGAAACGCTGTTAATATGGAGAAAGCTGGATGGGTTGAAAGCGAGAGTAATCCAGGGGTTTATAACAATCAATTTACTGGTGGAAGTGCGACAGGGGAACAGATTGCAGAACATTATTCTAATCCTGAATTTGCTTCTAAATCTTACGGTGGATTTTCTGATGAGGGTAAAGAAATGTATTTTGATAACTACTCAAAAGAATCTATGGACAAAGATAATATGGGTGATGAGAGAAAATACGGAGAAAAAACAGATTACACTAACTTTACATCAGGTGCTGCAAACGGTCCTCGTAATTTCAGCGAAAGTGTAGAGACTCTTATGGATAAAAACCATTCGTTTTCTGGAAAACAGGGGGCAAAAATTGCACAGGCATATATGCCAGAATTAAAGAATAGCAACATCGAAGATGCGTATATTACAAAGGATTCTATCAAAGTTGATAAAACCAACGGAGATGGAATAATTCAGCGAGAAAGTTATGCAAGTGAAATTGGCGCATATGCTACATCTGGTTCATTCGCACGGGTTGAATCAGCCGGAGGTCAAAAAACATGGTTGAAGTCAACGAAGGGAAATAGTAGGAGTGCAACTAGAGAAAATCATTCAAAGACAGAAACCAATAGCAACCCACGAAGCAATCCTTTTTCTGGGAACAAACCGAATCCAAAAGATAATCGGGGAGCCAGAGGTGGAAGAAGGAAAGAGTACTAAAAACATTAGTTCTTCTACATATTATGAGGTAAACAATGGGAGATAATTTAGACAAAACAGAAACTGGAGAAACCCTAGAAAGTGGTTTAAATGAAGCTGGAAATCTTGCTAGTGAAGGGTTAGATATAGCAAATAAAATTTCGGACAAAAAAAATAGAGACGGTTCTGAAAATACTCCCGGACAAGAAAATGAGTCTAGTAATTCTGGTGACTCGGCAAAAAAAGCCGAGTCACCAGAAAACAACCAGAGAGGTTCCGGGGCAACATCAGAGCATGGTGGTGCTTCACAAAATACAAATAGCCCTCAAATGAATTCTGATACTACAGGCACAGGAAACGGAGCTGTTAACAAGGCAAACGCAGAAGTAAGTGCGAATATGAATAATGCAGCTAACGCAGCCAGGAGTGCAAGCGGTACAACGGCAAGTGGAGCGACCAGTGCAGCATCAAGTGCAGCCAGTGCAGCATCAAGTGCAACCAGTGCAGGTGCAGCTTCTGGTGTGTCTGCTGGTGCAAGTGCTGGAAGTGCTGCTGGACCAGTTGGAACGGTTATTGGTGCTGCCGTGGGTGCTGTGCTGCCGAAGATTATTAAATGGGGATGCATTACAGTTTTACTAGGACTTTTTCTTTTGGGAGGAATTATAGAAGAACTTGTTCCTAACGTTATTACAAAACCTGTAGCAACGACACTAGGAATCATTCATGGAATTTATGAAAAAATAAAAAGTGTAGTAAAAAATATGATTGATTTCTTTACAGGAGGTAGCAATGTCCAAGAAGAAGAGATGGTTGAGACCTTAGAGGAAGCTACTCAATATTGTATTGATATTATTGATGAGATGTTGGAAGCATCTTATGAAGAAGCCACAGAAGATATTAGAAAACTTTGTGAGGAGAAAGGGTATGATTATGAAGCAACTATGGACTCATTTAGCGGACAAGGTGGTATTTATAACTCTGCCAATTATGCCTTTATTATAGCGACATATTCCGTATCTACAGATTTTCAGAACGTTACAGTTAGTGAATTTAAAGAAAAATTTAGAAGCAAGTTAAAAATCACTTATGAATTGAGTGATGTGGCTGAGACAAAAGAGGTATATGATTCTTTGCCTATTTATGCATATGAACCAATGGAAGTGACTATCTGCCAGGATGAGGATACAGATGAAGAAGGAAATACAGACCACGATAAAAGTACTTTTACGATATATGAAAAAACATCAGAAGTTGACAGAAGAGAAGATGGCACTGGATATTGGATTAGTGACCCGGATGGGGAGATGGTTACTAATTATGTAGATGCTACCTTAATTGACCATTATGATGATAGTTGTAGTGATAATGGAGAATTATCTGGACGATATGTTCTCGGTCCTGTAGTTGGAGAACCAGCAGAAATACGGGTTTACCCCACTAAAAGAACTGTAACATATGGAGAAATCACAATGACTCCATATCAAAATGAAGAAGTATATGAAATGTTTGGCGTTGACCCAGAAGCAAAGTATCAGGAAAATTATGAAACAACAAACCGACAAATGGTAGAAATGAGAATGAAGATGATGGAAGGATTGGTAAATACAATTCTTACAACAGCACATGTCGAATATGCTACTAATGGATTAACGAAAGAGCAGATAGAAGAGTATATGGCATCTCTTCCGGCAGACTTATCGGGAAATAGAAAACAAGTTATTAAAACCGCATTATCGCTGGTTGGTATGGTCCCCTATTATTATGGAGGAAAGCCACATAATACAGGATGGAATGATAACTGGTGGAGCACCGTGGAACCCGACCATAAAGGAAGGCGAAAAGCCGGACTGGATTGTTCTGGATATGTACAATGGGTTTTTGCTACGGCTGGATTTAATGGAGGAAACCTTGATGGTTCATTAACAAGTACAGGTTCCATTAGTAAATTGCAGTATATAACAAAAGATGAATTACAGCCAGGGGATATAGGGTTAAAATATCAAGGTGATTCACGACATACTGGCATCTACATGGGAAATGATACATGGATACATTGCTCTAGTAGCGGAACGGTTGTTGTAGCACCGGGGTATAGCGGATTTCCAACTTACAAAAGATACAGACCGTCTGAAATGGAACAGGATAATCTTTATACTGATGAAATTATGATATACAGTAAAGCTCCTTCTTACGAGTATACAGGAGATAAATGGTATTTCATTTCTCAGGTTGTCTACCAGGAGTGTTCTACAAATGTTGAAGGAACGATTGCGGTGGCAGAATGTATAAAAAACAGATGTTTGAGTCCGGAGTTCCCGAATGACCCTGTTGCAGTATTAACTGCACCAAGGCAATTTGAAGCATATGGTTCTGGTGCTTATCATAAAAGGACTCCTACAGCGGACCAAATAGAACTTGTAAAAGAGGGAATAAGTGGAACAAAATGTTCTTTATACAATAAGGATGTTTTCTTCTTTGTTTCAAAATCCTATCACTATAAAAATTGGCATAGTGGAGGTAGCTGGTTATATGATGCCGGATATAAAATTTTTGGATTATATGGAGATAATATGTACTACATAAGATAGCAAAGGAAAGGAGAATATTCTATGGAAGAAGAGCAGAAAAGGGTATACAAAATCCCTATCAATTATAGGAACCCAGGAAAATGGAGAAGCATTCCAATTCCTAATTTAATTGAAGGAATTGTTGTGGGTTTTATTTTTGAATATTTTCTTATGAAGATTCCATTTACCTTTCAGTTTAGAATCGTAGCTTTGATTGTTACGTTTGCTGGAATTGTATTTTTGTTCGTAAGAGGTGTAAATGGAGAAAGGGTATCGTTTTTTGTTTTATCCTTTATAAAATATTTTATTAAAATCATATCCAATAAGTACAGATATCATATGCGAAAGGTGGGTATACGAGATGTCGAAGCACTTACGAATAGAGATTCCAGTACAGGAAGACAAAGTAACTTCTCAAAGATTATCGGGGCGTTCGATAAAGGGAAAACAGCCAAAAATAAAGAAGGCAAAGGTTAATAAACATATCAATGCAACACAAGACTGGCTTCCGTTTGAGAAAATTGTTTACGGTATGCTGAAACTGAAAGATGGACGATATGTAAAAATACTTGAGGTAAGTCCACAAAACTTTGACTTGAAAAAACCTAAAGACCAAAACCAGACAATAGAATCTTTTTCTCGCTGGATTAAAGTTGCTCCAATTTCATTCCAGTTAAAGGTTATCACGGAAAAAACAGACCTAACATCTTTGACAGAACAGTTAAATGAAAAGACTGCCAACGAGAAGGACCCTATGGTTCTTCGAGGAAAAAAAGACTATATGGAGTTGGTCGAAGGACTTTCACAGTCAGAAACATCATCAAGACGATTTTTCATCATTATTGAATATGAAGGGAATATATATGACGGATATAAAAAATCCAGTGATGAAGGTCAGATTTTTGATGATATGGTTACTGCAACGAGGACAATCAGAGAATGTTTTCATGCTATGGGAAATCCAATTGTAGAGCATGATGATGAAACTCAATTTTTGGAAGAGTTTCTTTATAGGTTCATTTGCAAACAGTCATCTTTTACAGAAACCATAAAAAAAAGGAAAGAAAGGCTAATACATGATATTCGTTTTGTCCACTCTATGGAAAAACCAGATGCGCTATTATTGAGTGCTGTGAATCCGGAGTTGAATTTAACAATATCTCCGAGAGGGATTGACTTTAAACATCCTTCTTATGCCATTGTTGATGGAATATGTTACTCTTTTATTTTTATCAGAAATGACTCTTATCCGACAAATGCTTATGCCAACTGGGTCAATATCTTTGATTTTGGAGAAGGCGTTGATGTAGATATGTTTTTCCACAAGCTGGATTCTCAAAGAACACAGACTGAATTAGGAAGAGCACTTGCAAGAGGAAAAGCCAGTTTGCATGACAAACAGGAAGAGGATAGAAGAGATGCAGAAGACAGCCTTTATGCCGGAATGTTCATAAGTGAAGCGTTAAGGGCGGGACAGGAACTTTTCTACGGTGTGACAATGCTGACGATTTGGGATGTCAGCCTGGAGCGAATGAAGAAACGAAAAGGTATCGTTACAGAACGATTAAAGTCAGTAGGAATTAAGACACTGCCTGTTTTGCTGGAATGTGAAGAAGCCTATAAAATGGCACTGCCAATCCTTTATACCAATAAGCATCTCTTCTCAAAATTCCAGAGAAACTTGCTGACAGAATCTGTTGCATCCCTGTATCCATTTAACGAACTTCGCATTAATGATGATAACGGATTCGTTCTTGGAATGGTAGGCAACACATTAGCTGTATATAATAACTTTAATACGAAACGCTATAACAATGCCAATATTGGTATTTTTGGTCCGTCTGGTAGTGGTAAGACATATCTAAACCTAATGTTGAGCAGACGATTCAGACTGAATGATGTAGGGGTTTTATTCATTCTTCCTGTTAAGGGACATGAGTATAAAGCTGCAATAGAGGATATGAACGGTCTCTACATCAATCTTTCTCCTGGTTCTGATATCTGTTTGAATATTATGGAAATCCATGCCGAAGCAACAATAGATGCAGCTATTCTGGCAGAAGCGGAGGTTACTGCTCGAAGCAAATTACAGCAGCAAATTACACAAGTAATTACTTTTATTCAGCTTTTGCTGCGTGATGAAAAAATGACTGCCCCACAGGAGAGTTCTTTAGAAACAATACTGATGGAATTATATAGTGATTTTGGCATTACGAATGATAACTTATCCATCTATACAAAAGACGGCAAAGTTAAAAAAATGCCTATTATCCAGGACCTTTATGACCGGATAATAGGAGTTCCGGCATTGGAAAATGTAGTCGAAGTATTAAAAGCTTTTATTACAGGTACATGTAAAAATATGAATGGACAGACGAACATTACACTGGAGAATAAAATGATAGCCTTTGATGTTTCCTATACAGGAGACAGATACTTGCCAGCCTTCATGTTTTTGGCTCTGGTGTATTGTTATGACAAGATAAAGGAAAATGTAGTAGACCTTTATGCTTTATTTTTAGACGAGGGTTGGAAATTCATGATTAATGAAATGGCTGAATCCTTTGTAAACGAACTTATCAAAATTGTTCGAGGATATGGCGGTGCTACCATTTTTAGTACTCAGAATATGGCAGATGTATTAAAAGGAAAATTTGGAGAATCTATCATTGATAACTGTGCAACTAAATTCCTTTTAAAAGCCGGAGAAAAAGAAGCGGAATTATTCCAGAGGTTGTTCAATCTGAATGAAAAGGAAATCAAAGATATTATGAGACAACAACGTGGAAGAATTACTATGTTGTCTAATGGAGAAAAAGTTCCAATTACGACCAAGACATCGAGAATGGAACATCTGCTTTACACAACTGACCCGAATGAAAAGAAACGTCAGAGACAGATGAAATAGCAGCCAATAAAAGATGGATAGCTTGAAGAAATGTAAAATATAGAAGAATAATATATACTATTTATAAAAAAATATATAATATCAAACGAAAAAAATGCGGCATACGACTATAAAACTATGACATAAAATTATATATCTATAATATATATGATTTTATGTCATAGATATATGATTTGAAAAAGAAATTGGAATGCTTATTATAAAGATAAAAGCATGATAAAGTAAAGATATTACATTATATTATAAATATAATATTTTTAATAGTATATATAATAAAGAATATCTATAATATACATAAAAATATATTGTAGATTAACTATTCAAAAAACAAAGGAGTTATTTTTATGTACAATGATTTTGGTGGACAGAGATATTTAATGGAGCACGGCAGCGTTATTATGAGATACATCAAAGAATGTGGCACTTTCATGAAAGAACAGGCGTACTTAATGCTTCCGCAGAAACACTACAGCACAGTAGATAAGGTGTTGAGAGGACTAAAAGCTGAACGTTGCATTTTTGAGAAAGAAAAAGGTTACTATGTGGCAAACCCAAGGGGGGAAATCAACTACAAAATGCTCAATTGCTTATGGGTATTGCTTGATATGAAAGGGGATGCAATTCTTAAAGAAGGAAGCATAGATGCACCTTTTTGGTTGAAGCCAGCTACTCAGCCAGCACTATTATCCTATGTGAAAAACACTATTTTATACGATATTGTTCCAGTAAATAGGGGAGAGGAAATAATCCTGAAAGTTCTTGAAGATAATTATAAACAGGAACAGGAAAAATACCCAGAAAGCAAGCACAAATACATTATCGTAGTACCGAATGAGAGTGTTTTAGAGACTATGCCAGAGCTGGAAATTCCGCATTTGTTTGCTATTGTAAAGGAACTTCCAAGCAGCCAGATGGATTATGAGAGCAAAAACTTGGTTGATATTGACTATTACGAGGGATAAAAACGGTCATGAGAGACTTTAATATTTTTGGGGAGGACAGCAAAAAACCTGATAAATCAAGAGTTCTCCCACCTATACCTACAAAAAAGTCTTATAAAACGATGTCAGATGCAGAGATTGAAGATACGATTGATAAGATAAAAAGGCTTTCTAATCGTGCGGTTGCTTGCTTGATTACAGGGAAAAACATTGAAAAAAACAATGTAGAACAGTTTTCCTGGGCGTTATATTTACTGGAACAGGCATTAAACCATACACGGGAACTGGCAAATGAGTTAGTAAATGAGGAATGCCATGAGATAAAACAAGTGGATTTTCCTGTTGAATCATCAAAAATTGCAATTAAAAATAGCTGGATTTCCATTGATTTACCCTTACTTGTTCCTAAAAGGAAGGCAAACCAACATACCACTTATTACTGTGATAAGCTGGAAGAACTACTAAAGAATATTGATATTCCACCCAGACTTAAAACGGAAAAAGTGGCAATTACATTCTTGCATTGTTATAAAAAAGAACATGCAAATTGGACAAAAAGAGACCATGACAATCTGGATGTAAAGTGGATTATAGATGCTCTGAACAATCATTTTTTTATAGATGATGGTCCTTTTAGAACTAGCTTATATCACCATACAGCAACAGATTTTCGAGACCATACGGTATTGTTTCTTGTGCCGATAGTGGAATTTCCGTCCTTTATTTCCGAAAGGATTCCGGAATGGGAAAATGGCAAAGTGAGGTAGCAAAAATAAGGGAAAATGGCAAAAACGCTACCTTACTTTTATGACAAAAACGCTACCTTACTTTATGATTGAGAGACCCTTACTTTTTTGTCTTACAAAAATACAGCAAAAAAATAAGGGGGTAAAAATCAAAAAAACATTGAAAATTAAAGAAAAATCAATACGAAAAATCAAAAAAATGCTACTTGATTTATGTAGTAAGGTAACATTTTTGAATTTATTCTATTGTGAGGAATGTAAGGGTACTATGTAGGATGAAAATATACCCATTAAATATATTGTGAGCGAGGGCGATTTTTTTATGATAGAGTACGGAACATTTAAGCACAAGCTATTGAGCACAATGGTTATAGCTGGGGAGTATCCATACAAGTCATTAGACCTTATGATGGAGAGTCCAATTAGAAAAAGAGAAGTTATTAATCAATTAAAAGATAAAGGTTACATTGATATTAAAACAGTAAGTGGAATCAAACGAATCAGATTTAAAATGTTTGATAAGAAGAAAAATGAATACTGTCAGGACTTATTCAAAGGAGCTGAACTATATAAGCCAAATGAAAAAGTGAGAGTCAGTGCAAGAAAACTAGAACGTATAGACAGAATAGCAGAAGTCCTCATAATGATGATGGAAGCTGGAATTAATGTAACAGATGAAGAGAAACCAGAAATCTCAAACATGGAAGTTATCGAAGAAACAGATGAAAGAATACCTTACTTTATAACAAGTCTCGAAGCGAGAGCTGCAATAGAGATTAAAGAGGATAAGGGAAAAGGTTCACGATTTCATGGAACAATGGTGAGTAGTGGTGGATTGTATAACATTTACAACATGGGGGATTCCATGATGGAGTGGGTTCGACCATCAGAGTATACAGCAGTGGATTTTAATTTACAGTATCAAATGCATGTGCTTCCGTGGGGAAAACTATATAAAGAATGGTACGGAAAAAGTGCAATCATTTTTTCAAGGTCTATGGAATATGTTGTTGATTTCGTAAAAGGCAATGTCACACCTCGCCATGGACACGGGACAAGCAAAAATCTGGTAAATATCAATAATTATTATGACCACACATTTTACCTTCCATTATCTTATCAAGGGCAGGTCATGTTAAACATGATGGCTTTGAAAAATTGGCATTATTATCTGGTAGGGCTATTTTATAAAAAGGAAGACCTTGCATCGAAAGAGGTCAAAATATCAATAGCCTGTGATGCTACACAAGACGGATGTTACTCATTGGTTTTTATGGATGGAGACATAGGTAGGTTGAAAAAATTCGTGAATCAAGATATCATGCCGGAAAATTACGGGCAGTACAAAATCCTCTGTTATGATTTTCAAGAAGAAGTTGTAAAAAAACTTGCCCCCAAAGGAATGGATGTGATTGCATTTGATTTTGAGAAAATCACAAATGGCTTTTATGATGTATATGAGCAATTCAATGCAGAAACAGAAGACAGCCAAAAGTAAGGCTGCTGCCTGTCCTCTATCTACGCCATCATCCCGCCACTTTGAAATATTGGTGAGAAGCAAACCATGGCTGCTGCCCGCCCCACCTCCAACCATAAATAACACTCATGTAATCTAAACAATAGAGAAGATGAGAGAAAGGAATAGTAAAATGTCAAATTTCGAAGAGACTAATCTTGGGAAGATGTTTACCCGACTCAAGATATATTACAAAGCACATCCTAACCAGATAAAGATACAGGTAGGAATTATATTCCTGATATCTACAGTAGTATGTGGTCAAGCCGGACAGAGCCTTGATTTATTAACTTCTGGAAGAGTCCATTCGAATTGGAATCCAATCTACTTACTGTACTATGCATGGATACGGATGTTTTTAGTGACCTTCCTAATTAATGTGGCAGCGAACACAGTAATCCTATATGTCAAAATCAATAAGGAAAAGACTCTGCATGATAAAGAGAGAAACTTTGATATTTCAGAGAAAGGAACTATGGGAACCGGGGGGTTCATGCAAGCCAACGATAAAACGAAAGCCTTGATAATGGATGAGATAGAAAACATCAACGGGGCTATTCTTGGTCGAGACCCAGAAACAAAACTGATATGTTCCCCCAAAAAGACCCTCTATATCAATAACCATAAAGTCGTATGTGGTGGTTCTGGTGCGAGGAAGACAACGACTCAGGTATTAAACGAGCTATTCCAGGTTATAAAAAGAAATGAATCCTTTATTGTAACAGACCCCAAGGGAGAGATTTATGAAATGCTGTCCGTTATGGTAGAGAAGAGAGGATACAAGACAAAAGTATTAAATCTTGTTAATCTCGAAAACTCAGATGGAATAGATTTCTTAAAAAGCTGTCGGGATAAAAACGGAAAACAGGATAAAGAGATAGAAGCCGTACAGACCTTGGTAAAGGTTATCATGGCAAATACCACAGAAGATAAGACAGATGGTTTCTGGGATGATAACCAAAAGGGACTTTTAACTGCTGCCATGTTGTATGTCATGTACGATACAACAGGTCAAACAGAGCCAACACTTGCCGGGACATATGAATTCCTGCTAAAGACAGACAAAGCAGAGATTGATAGAAAATTTGAAAATCTGGACAATGAGCATCCGGCAAAAGCACCGTATCTGCTCTATGCGAGACCAGAAGCGAAAGTACGAGACAGTGTAATCAATGGATTATTAATGAGACTCCAGATATTTCAAACCAATGCTGCAAAAAGGATTGTATCCTCAGATGAAATAGATATAACGCTTCCATCAAAGGAGAAATGTGCTTACTTTGTTATCATGTCTGACCAAACATCAACCTTTGACTTTATAGCGAGTTTATTTTTCAGTATGTTCTTCATTAAGGAAGTGCAGTATGTAGACTCACTGAAAAAACAGGTGAGAGAGAGTGAAGAACTCATTCCAGTAAATCTGGTCATGGATGAGTTCCCGTCAATAGGAACTATTCCGGATTTCGGAAAGAAACTGGCAACAGTACGTTCTCGAAAAATCAACATCACAATTATATTTCAGAACTACGGTCAGTTGATGGATAAATACAAAGACAATCAGTGGGAGACCATTGTAGCCAACTGCGATACCAACATTTACCTTGGAGGTAATGACTCAGAAAAAACTGTAGATTATTACTACAAACGATTAGGAGAAATGACGGTATTAACGAAAGGAAAGCGTACACAGGAAAAATTGCTTTCCCTTACAGACAATAAATTCCACCCATCCTATGGAACATCTGAGTCAGAGTCCAGCAGACCTGTAATGACAAAAGACGAACTGCTGAGAATGCCAACAGATGAAGCTCTCGTGCTTATGAAATCATGTAGACCATTGAAGGTTTTGAAATTTGTTTATACAGAGCACCCCATGGCTGCTGAAATCGTAGAACGAAACCCAACGATTCATGTTCCGGAGTGGAGAAGACAATTAGAGGGATACCCAGACCTTCCGGACAATGAACTGGAATATGTCAATGCATGGCTGGAGGATGGAGGTCGCATAAAAGAGTATCTGGATTTACATGAAGATGATAAAACCTATTGCCTGATGGATTACCTGTACGATGTCTATAGAGAAGAGTACATAAGACTGAAAAACGCTTTGGAAAGAAAAACAGGCGAGCCATTCAGCGTACAACAGGAGCAGATAGACAATCAATTTATTGAATCGGAAAATGCAGAAAACGAAGAAAATGAAAAATCGGAAAAAATGGTTGAGTCAGAAACGGAAAATCCGAATAACGAGAATCAGCCCTCTGCTGATGTAGATGATTCGGAAAAAGAAACGGATTCTGGAGTAACAGTAAAAAGATTCAATATTACGGGATTGAAAAACAAAGCCTTTCAAAAAGGTGGTTCTGGGAAAGAAAATCAAAAAGGAAACACTCAGGGAGGAAAATCCGGAAATTCAGACACATCAGAATCCTCTGCTTCCAGCAACACTCCGCAAAGAGCAAACCTGTCCGGATGGAACATGGCAAAGAAAGGAGATAATGACCATACAGATAAAGCAACCTCTTCTGAAAAAGGAACACAGCAGATAGACCCAAGCAGCTATTTAGCATTTTCTGCTTCTTCGAATACAGGAAAAACGGAAAACACTCCCAATACTGCCAGTCCACTAAAAAGCAGAATGGAACAAATGAAAGAGGAAAAAGAGCGAAAAAGGAAACGTTTTTCAAAAACTGATAAAGACCAAATGCAGAAAGAGGAAGAAGAAAATGAAAAGAGACTGAAAGAACTGCAAAAACAGGATGATGTGCAGCCTGTACAGGAAGAACAGTCCGAAGAACCAGCTGTAGAAAACCCGGAAGTTCTGGAAAACCCGGAAGCACCCGCAGCAGATGCTATGAACCAGGCTTTTTCTGCATCTGAATCTCTGGATGCACTAGAAACTGTGAAAGAAGCAAAAAAAGAGTCTGTAGATGAAATAAATCTAACAGAGAACTTTGCGCCGGAACAGTCGGAACAGGAGAACACCGAATCGAACTCTTCCTCCCAGCCATTCCCGACAATCTCAAATCAGAACGTGGTATCACAAGAGCTACTGGAAGATAAAAGAGATATAGATGATTTTGAAGACTTTGATTCGTCTGTTGAGTTTTCTTTACCAGAAGCAACTGGAACAGAGATGGAAGATGAGGAAGATATAGATATTGTTGTGGATACTGCTCCAGAGGATATCAATGTCATACCAGACTTTGATAAGCCATCTGCTGCCGAGACAGAGGACACACAAGCTGTAGCCCAAGTAGAAGATACACAACCATCTGCTGCCGAAATAGACAATGTGAAAACAGAAAACGATGTATCACATGGTTCGGAAGTTGCGGAGGTCAAAACAAAGGGACCTGATTCGGAAGCGGAAGAAAACCACATGGAAGGACCGGAAAGGTCAGAAAGAAAAATAGATGCTCCCGCACCAGAAGACAATACTACAAGGACATCAGAAATAGACACTTCCAGTCCGGAAGAAGAAAATCCGTCCGAACCAGAACCAAAGAAAGTATCAGAAAGCGTGGAAACAGCAGCAGAGACAGAGATGGAAGAAGTTTCCGATAAAGACTTCCCACCACAACTTGACCCGCTCTTTTCAGATGTATCTGCGGATAAGAAACGAAATAAAAATGATTTCACAATGTTTTCTGCATCGAAAGAAAGCAATGCAGTTTCGTCCGGGAACAGCACATTGAAAAGACCAGCAGACATGAAAAGGAAGGGAATCCGGCAAAAAATCTCAAAATCAGCAAGCAAAGAATTTTAACAGCTGGATAAGTACAGAAATGTCAGAAATCCCACTTAAATCAACTTCTGCTGCCAGCCACCCTATTATATCAGCACCCTGTCTGTTGCCACTAATATCAATATGTGCCATAAGGCATTTATCCAATGCACCGTAAAAAGCATTGCTTTCTCTGTAGGAATTCCAATAGGAAAGAAAGCAGCAGAAGAAAAGATAAAAAGAGGTGAAACATATGCCACAGTTAAAAACACAAAAAGACAATTTGACCGAGAGTGAGAAAGAACGGTTCCAAAACGCATACATATCGGAATTAAAAAAATTGTATCCGGTTCCTCTGCCAAAGGACGGAGTCATTTTAAATGTCCACAGCATTTATCGTAGCCCCTATCAAGGAGATATAGAATCTTATATAGAGGTATATGGAGATAACCATGAAAAGCTGATGAGACTGACAAATCATGCAATGGGATGTACGGTACAGGAACTGGAGCATTCAAAACAGGCTTATCACCTGGCATTCCAAAATAAAGATACGATGGACAAACCATTTTTATACGGAGTCCCCCTGGTTTTGAAACGAGAATCCTTAAATAAGCTGAAAACTATCCGTATCAGCTGGAAACAGACCACAGAGAACAGTGCATCTACAATCATACAGGATATCGAAATCAGTGGAAAGGACCTACAGAGTGAAGGGATAGAGCTTCCTGTTTATGATGTGGCAGCAGAAAATATCTGCTTACAGGACTTCCCCTACTGGGAAGGAGGGGAATACACCAAATTAGCGGATGCAGTCATGAAAGAGCTGACAAACTACCATATGTTTTATACCAACCCATTTCCGGGAACAGAAAACAAAATCATCCAGTTCCCTCTGCCTATGGCAAAAACCGTTCAGGCTATTCAAAAGATAGAGCGGGGGGAAGCCATAAAGGATATCAAAAAAGAGATGGGATTAAGATTTTACCAGCATCCGGATAACAAAACCAAATATCAGTCGGATGAAGACATTATAAAATATCTCTTTTACCCGCATGTACGACTGAAACGGTATTTTGAAGAGATTGGGAAGCGTTATTTCCGTCTGATAATCATGCACAGGGAAATGACTCTAAGACCAGATGATTTCCCGTTTGAATCTATGTTGGAGCTGTAACAAAAACTGGCTCAGGCGAATGCCTGGACAGATATCATATATACAAAAAGAGGAAAGGGGGCTTTCACATGAAAAAACAAGCAGATATCCGGCTTCCGACATAATGCAAAGACCCTACAGAAGAACACAGGCAGCAGAACAACTACGAAGAAAAAAGAATTAAGAAACAAAGAAAAATAAAATACAAAGAAAAGAGGTAACACTATGCCTAGAAAGAAAATTGTAAACTCACTGGAAGATATGAATGTAGAGAATGCGAATTCTCTTCATGACATGGAATCCGATGACATCGTGCTCAAAGAACTTAGCGAAGAAGCTGCTAAAGTTGCCAAAGAAACTCTGGAAGAGATGGATAAGCGCAGAAGGATTGATGCTACCCGAAGAGAGAAGAGAGACCTTTACAGACATGAAAGCTATGCGGGAATGGAAGATGATGAAGATGATGACCTCATCATGGAGGAACAGCTTCGTTATGAGAACTTCCAGAAGTTAAACATGTCCCTTGTCTCTGGCTCAGTACTCAGGGGCGAGGTCATGAAATCCATGAGACGAAGCAGAGACCCGGAAAATCCGGAAATGCCAACTGCAATTGTAAGAATGGAGAATGATGATTACTTTACCATCAAGATTCCGTTTACAGATTTTATTGCAAAGGAAAATCTCCCTACAGTTATTTATGGTGACTCTGCTGCCGACAAGTTAAACTACATGGACCTCCTCATTAACATGAGAACAGGTGCAAAAGTTTATTTCATTGTACAGAAGATTGATGAACAGACAGGTGAGGTCCTTGCATCCAGAACCAGAGCCATGAGACGCATCATTCGTGACAAATGGTTCAGCCGTGACAGGGAAGGACGCTTTGATGTAGCTTGGCTTGGAAGAGAAGTAAAAGGAAGAGTTATGTCCATCAACAGATATTCCATGATTGTAGAAGCTATGGGAATTGAAAAGACGCTGCTGATTGATGATATCAGCTATCAGAGATATTCTGACCTTAGAAGCGCACCGTTAAGACTGTCCCGTGATGAAGTGACAGGAAATCCGATATTACGTCCTTATCGAGAGGGTGACAGCATTATGCTGAGAATCACTGGCTTAAAAAGGACGTTCCAGGATGCACAGGGGAATATCGTTGAGGACAATGTAGTTGGTGCAAGAAGAGATGTAAGACCTCTCGGAATTGCAGTAGAGTTAAATGCTAAAGATACAACAGTGAATCCGGATATAAAATACTTTAAGAGTTTTTCTGTTGGAGAAAAGGTAAAAGCACAGATTACACATGTGGATGAAAACGGCATTTTCTGTAAACTTGCAAACTTGAGAAGTGCGAGAATTGCATTCAGTTCCGACAATAATGACGTTCCGAGAGTAGGCACATTCTGCCTGGTAAAAATAACAAGAATGAATGAGGAGAATTACCAGATTACTTGCGAACTCATACAGAAATACTAATTTGGGAAACATGACACAGCAAAACAATAAGGCTTAATTAACTAAGCCAGATGATGGCAATGGCAGCAGATTTGCCTTTTCTCTGCTGCCTTGCCGGATATCGCACTCCTCTTTAGAATAAAATGAGAGGAATACAAACTATGAAAAATAAAGGAAAGGGATGCGCCATAGAAACTACGAATTGGACTACGGAAATCACACAAAAATTGAAACAGCGTTATCCCGGATGGATATATAAGGTAAATGAGAAAGAACATCTTATCTATCTCTACAATGACGTATCTCCACAAAAAGAGATTTCTTTCATACAGGTAGACGATAGAAATGTCCTTATCATGGTCAAAAGCCTGTTAAGGAAAAAAGAACTGACAGATGGGGGACTGAGGGTACTGAATCATTTAAACTGTAATTTGTACTTTCTCACACATCAGATTGACATAGAGAAAAGAATATACAAATGCAGATGCATTATTTCAATCAATGCATTACAGAAAAATTTTGAAGATGTAATCAACTATCTGGATGGGGAGCATCAAAAGGGCAGAATGCTCTTGGAAATGGAATGCAGATAATAAAAGTAGAACAGATAGAATAAATAGAGCAATCAGAAAGCGAAATTCCTTGGATAAAAGTTGAATGTTTGGCAAAAAAGCCAGAACAGTGTGGTGGCAGCAGATAATATGTACCCAATATGTCGTAAAACATCTTGCTTTAGCTGTGGGGAGTGTCAACTGATAGTGGATAGAGGATTGACAGTAAAAAAGAATGGTGATATAGTATGCATCACCAAACAACAAAGCAGAAAAGAGGACCCCCAATGAATAATGTCATAGATTTTCAAAGCAGAAAAGAGGATATGGAGCTTGGAAGAATATCGCTCTGCTTTCGGGGATATGATAAAGACGGAAAAATCATTCTCACTTTAAAACAGAAAGAATCACAAAAACCAGGATATATACAGGTTATTCCTCTTCCGGTCTGATAGGAAACTGCATAAGAGACGGATTCAAATAGGACAGGAAAACATCCGTAAAAACATAGAAAAAACAAGAAAAGCCATGCTCATTTCGGGCGTGGTTTTTTTGTGGGAAATGGTATAACATAAGCCTTGACTTATGTTATAAAAACATGTAAACTATATCTATAGATAATAAATAGTGGGGAATCAAATATGGGAAAAACAAGACATGACACGGTAAAAATCAAAAATCAATGTGAATCCTGTCGGGAAAGAAGAGGAGCAGAATGTGCCTTGGGTCTTTCCGTTTTGTGTAAACGTCAAAGTTCAAAAAAATGTTTGTTTTATGTAAAAAAAGTTGTATAAAAAAATTAAATGATTGCATTTTTAGGGGGAAAGAAATACAGTGAGAAAAGAAGAGTACGAAAAAGCATTTACCGAAAAAATAGAATCCTTTAAAAATGAGCCAGAATATGAAATCCTGTTACAGTTATCTGAAAAACTGCTAAAAAGGCAGACAGACCAGAAACAGGCACTGGAGACCCGTTCCCTGATGGACCGCATCATTGTGATGCCAAAGACTTATATCAAAGGGTGGTTAAGGGGGGAAAATTCCCTTTCATACAGGGAAGAAGATAAACGGATGCTACAGGCGTTTTTAGCTGGCTATGAGGACTTACAAAGGGAACACATGGACATGGAAATCTACCGGATATCTTTTGCCATGTTGAAACCGTATCTATATAGTGGTTATACCATACTGAAAGAAGAAGAGGATGCAGTATATGTCGGAAGAAAAATATAAACCGTTGTCAGAAAGAGAGTATTATATCTGTCCGGAGTGTCCAAGATGTAAGGAAAAAGAAGGCTTGCCAAATGGGGTCCGATGGGGGATTTGCAGCATGAGTGGAAATATTGTGTATCTGGAGCCTTGGGAAGAGAAAAGGGTAAACAAAAAAGGCATGATTCATCATTCCATCAGCGGATGCAATCTTTTTGAAAAAGAATGAGGGAAGGAAGATTTATATGGCAATTGGAAAGGCAACAATAAAGAATCCGGACCAGTTTTTTGACTGGGTTCAGAATGAAGGAAAATGCTGGGGATATAAAAGCAGAATAGAAGAAACCCTTCCTCTCGATTTTCGAAAACAGAACATTTTATCAAATCTCTATGAGAAAGAGGAAATAGATTCTTTTTTGAAAATGAAAACAGATAATAGCCGGAAAGCAAAGGAATTCTTGCGTTTATGCCAGTATGCAGATGAATTTGAAATCCCCTTTGACCTTGTCGTTCTGGAAGAGACCTACGGAATCATAAGGCTTGGGAAGAACGCCTATGTGATACCAAAAGAGTATCTGGATATCCGGGAATACACGGATTACTCGGAACTTAGCCTTGCTGAAATGAAAAAGCTGACCGGAAAGGAAACGGACCTTGCAAATCCGGAAGAGCAAATCACAATAAAGGAAACCAAAGCATCCCTCGTAGAGAAAGAACAGCAGTTACAATCCATGCAAGAACAGAGAAAGGAACTGGAACGGCAGCAGAAAGAGGAACTGGAAAAAATAAAACGGGAAATCGAAGCGAAATACAAGGAAAAACAGGACCTTATCCGTCAGGCAAAGGAAGCCTTGGACCAGCAGATTGAGCAGTTGAAAAATCAGCTTTTCGTACTGGATACGGAGCTTTACGCCATTCAGTGTTTTAATGGGGAGACGATTACCTTTACAAAACTTCGCTCCGGAAGGGCTGCTGCCATCGAGGAACCTGTGGTGCTCCATCAGAAAATCCGGTATCTGGATGAAGAACTGGCTCGTATGGTAAGTATTTATGACATAGGGGAAGAAAGCACTGGCTTGTTTGAACACTATTTGCAGTCCTGTGATTATGCAGCAGAGTTCTTTGCACCGGGAGAAAAAAGTATCAGCCTTATCCAGTTAAGCCGGACAGGAACGACCTATGTATCCAGTGACAAACACAAAAACATGCTGGAAGAATATGAAATCTATCATGGGAACATGATTGGAATTCTGATACGGAATGGAGAAAACGTCTATATTGGCTGGACGGATGCAGACAGGGTCAATATCGAGGATGAAAACATCTACTACACACCAGGGAGAAAAGAGTACCAGTATGAAGAAAAGGCAGAGGAAAAGATAAAAGCACCGAAGAAAGAGGAAGTGGCAAGCAGATATTTTGTCTATGCTATCCTACAGGGAGTCATTCATCAAAAATCCATGTTGCAGATACCAAAAGAGGAACCGTTCCTTTCCGGCAACAGGAAATATATTCTGTTTAATGCTACCGAAGGGCTTTTAGAGGACAGCAGATTCGGACTGTTTTCCGATATCATCAAACGATGCAATGTCAATATCCAGAAAGAGGACAAGATATTAACCATCCAGTATTTAAGGGATGAAGGAAATAGCCGTGGCAGAGGATACCATGACCGTACCCATGATGTACGCATTCAGGACGCTACCGTTTATTCTGTCAATCTGGTAGAAAAAGAAACCGTACCTGTTATCACTTATGAATACCCGTTCTGGGGTGAATGGCGTAAAAGCAGTTTCAGAAAACATACCGGATACAGTTTAAGTGACGATGTAAGAAACGTAAGAGAAGAAGAACGGACTTATTACACTTACTATGTTTCCCTTCCGAAAATATATTCCGAAAGGGATGCCAGAGCGAACTTTGCAGTTGAAGAGGATGAATTTATCAATCTGACTTTTTTAAACAGTATATGGGTCACATATGCCATCCAGAACCGCAAAGTCGGAAGGCTTATCATTGGCGGGAAAGAAGTCAGTTATGCTTATGCCATGCGTTATCTGAACATAGCCCTGGAATATCTCCGTAACAGAGAAAAACAGGAAAAAGCATTCATTATGAAATATTCCTACTTGCTGCCGGAATGGGAAGTAGCATTATCCGAATGGAAGTTAGTCCACAACGTCCACTCTATTACAGACTATCAGGCAAAACGCTTTGCCAAGTATTACATAGCCAGCCAGAATGAGGTGTCCAAATGAAGAAATTGATAGATTACACACCGCCAACCAAAGAAGAGATAGAAGCCATGAAAAAAGAGCAGTACCAGTCCTGTTTTTTTAATGAAAATGAATTATCGTTCTGGTTCCCGAAAATCCAGAAACTGAAACATGAAAGCATCCTGATTCCGGAGACCTGTATCATCCCTGTCTCATACAAATGGTTTTGCTGGCTGATGTCCGATAACTATAAAGCTGAGGAGAAAAAAGCCTTTTCCCAGTACATAAAAAAGCAGCTCACAAAAACAGACTTTCTGATAAGACGGGAACTATTCATGAAGACCGGATTATTCTCCAATAAGTTCCAGTTTAAACAGGCGCATCTTGAGGATGGTGTACAGGACGATATCGGAGAACGCTATCTGGAAATCGCATATGCCGGATTGTGTGTGGGCTGTCCCATGTCCAAGGACCTTGTACTGCGAGAATTTATCCATACAGCCTATGAACGTCCCACTATTTATGATGGAATGAAGCTGAACACAGAATTTCGTGTCTTCTATTCCTTTGATAAGAAGTCCGTGGAGAAAATCGTCAATTACTGGGACACTGCGACTATGCTGACCCATCTTTACCGGGAAGAGGATAAGAAAGCCTTTCTAAGCGTTTCTGAGAGCATAGAACGGGAGTTTCATGCCAGGGCAGCAGAACTTAGCCGTATCTGCTGCCAGGTACTTCCAGAAGTCCCTTTATATGGCACATGGTCCATTGATTTCATGTGGACGGGGCAGAAATACGCTCTGATAGACATGGCTCTGGCAAAGGAAAGCTACTACTACAACAAGAAATAAACTGACGTGCAATCACAGATAAGAGGAGAGAATCCAAGCTGGAAATCAAGTTATTGAAGTAAGTAAAACTGACACAAGATGAGGTGAGAGATATGAATTTTGCAATTTCAAGAAAAACAGACGAACATTTTATTTTAGGTAAGCAATATGAGTGTACCAATATTTATCATGGTTTTATTGATGTTTTAGATGAACACCAAGAGTTGATAAAAGTAAGTTTAGATGACTCAGATTTTCTGTTTGTATTAAATGCAAAAGAAGATGATATAAGAAAAATACTATATAAAGAAGTGGACTGATAATGCATGAGGAAGCATTGAAACAGCTATTTGGTTAAAATTAAGGTTTAGCGAGGTCGTATCATGGCAAAATATAAAATTGAGTTAATTGTAGAGTCCGATAACGATTATTTTGACGGAAATCAAATCGAAGATTTAAAGAATGATATTGAAATGACAACGGCATCATATAACTGTTTCTGCCGGGTAGGAGAAGTTAAGGTTTGGGAGTTAAGTCTGGCTCCGTAAGGAGCTAGAGGATTGAAATATGCTGTACGTTATTAAGATTTTCGGAACTATCAGGGAAGGAAAGAAATTTATGAAAAATACTATGGATAGCATGATACCTGTATGGCAATTGCCAGTCAGAGAACGACTTTTAGTGGGTAAGCCAGACTGGGTACATCCTCTTGCAAAGTATCATTGTTTTGTGGGCGGAAAATCACTTTGCGGTAAATATATACAGGATACCGATTTTTTTGAAACAGATATTGAAAGTGGAGAAATAGTACCATCCTCTGCCTGTAGATGTAAAAAATGCTATGAGAAATGGAAAAAGAAATACTACATGTGGTAGTCAGTAAAATTAAGATTTAACTGAGTGGAGGATTTTTATGGGAACAGAAAATAGCAAAGTCAAAACACCTATGCTGGATAAGATGTTAGAAATCCAAGGTGAATCACAGATATGCGGAGAGTTTTTGGATTATTTACAGACAAGATATGCTATGTTTGAGATAAAAACCCCAAGAGAGGAACCGTTTTATCATGGAGTTGGTGATTATATCAATACCGAAAAAATTCTTGCAGAGTTTTTCGGCATTGATTTAGAACAAGCAGAGAGAGAAAAAGAGGCCCTTTTGGATTCGTTAAACTGAGATTTTAATAAGCCGTGAGCAAGAAATCCCCGACTTCTATAAGTGGGAGTAGTTCACAAAATATATAAAAAGGATGTTATCAATGAAAAAGAAATGTGACTGTTGCAACAAAAAAAGAGATATGGTAGACGTATTTATTTTTAGGGAAAAACTTATTGCATGGATTGTTTGTACAGTTTGATTATGGATATGGCAGAATCGGGAAATTTGTATCTTGAACTGGATGATACAGAAGAGAAAGGAATCAGAGTACATTTTTAGAAAAGAATTAAATTGAAAAGGGAGACAGGCAGATGAATACATGTGCTGTAAGTAATGTAAGAGACCATTTATATGTCAAGATGGATGGATGTAAAAGAGCAGAAGAAAAAGCAAGAACGGAAAATATGACTGAGGAATGCATCCGTATGCATCATGATATGTACCTCTTATACCTGGGGTTGGTGGTTGAGCTGGACAATATTGCAGAAAAAATATCGAAGACAAAAGAGAAAGTCAGTGCAACATCAATTTATGAAGAAATAAAAGGTAGTAAGAATATAAAGGAAGCAGCAGAACTGGTATCATGCATCACACAGACATGTGGGGATTGTTCGCCAGACAGCAAAGAGCAGTGTGTTTCCTGTTTAACGGAAATGCTTTCCGAAACAAAAAAATCTGTGATGGAGAGCTGAAAACTCAAAAAAGAGGTGGATGGTTGAGAAAAATTATATTGAAGAACAGAAGAGAAAAACCACCGTTTTTATTTTATGTAAAAATCAATACGGCAAATCAGGATTATTATGCATTTGATGATTTTGAGGATGCCATGAATAAAGCGAGGGTTTTGTCAATCGCAGAATATCCAATCGTAGTTGTGTTAGAACCAATTCAGAACAATGATGGCGAATGGGTCATGAAAAGAATTTTTCTGTACATGCAAGGCGAATGCAGAGAAAATGTCGAAATATTGTTACACTGTAAGTTCTATACAGATGCGGGAAATTGTTTAAATTAACGAGCCGTGAGCAAGAAATCCCCTACTTCTATAAGTGGGGAGAGTTCACATTAAAAAATGCTTGATTGCGGAGGACTATATGGCAGATAATAACATTATCATCATCGAAACCGACCCGGAACAGATGATAGCAAAAAACGGGTGTCGAAATATAAAGCAATTTGATATACAGACTGGTTGTGACAATTTGATTGCATCGTTATGGCAAGATGGAAAAGAGAACTGGTACTGGACAAAACGACTTTACGATTCTGGGGATACACAGAATATGGATATATCGAAATTAAATGATAAAACTATCAACGGAATCATCAGGAGCTTTGTAGAACAGGTAATTACCTGGTTGGATAATGAAGCATCCTATTTGTTAAGTCTTAAAAATAGCCTTGACAGTATGGAATAGCAGAAGAGTGTAGAATAATAGAAAAAATAGAAGGAGTGTAAAAAATGATAAAAAAGGAAGTTTCAGAAATCAAGAAACAATTTAAACCATCTGACTGCACCATCAGCAGAATCTGTACCTGTTATGTCAATGGAGAAAAGGAAATCCTTTCTACATCAGCAGATGCATTTTTGTCTCTTCCGGAAGAGGAATGTTTCAAATACTTTGAAATCTTTAAGAAATCTTTGTCCGGCTCTATTGGAAAAAATCTGATGAATCTGGATTTCCCTCTGGCAGCAGAAGAAGATGGCGGGACTCAGGAATTCTTATTACAACTGAGGAACAGTGATTTAAAAAACGAAGACCTGAGAACGGAATTTTTTCGGAAAATCATTGACTGTTACGATTATGCTGGGAATTATCTGATTATCCTTACAATCAGTTCCTACGACATCCCTGGAAAGACTACAGACGGCTTTACTATGGATGATGCATCCGATGAGGTGTACACATATATGCTTTGTTCCATCTGTCCTGTAGAATTATCAAAGCCAGGGCTTGGGTATAACGAGGAAGAGAAGAGATTCCAAAACCGTTTCAGAGACTGGATTGTAAAAGCACCAGATACTGCCATCCTCTTTCCGGCTTTCAATGACAGAAGTACGGATATTCATTCTTGCCTTTATTATGTCAGAGACGGAAAGAATATGCATGAAGACTTTGTACAGGATATGCTTGGATGTCCTCTGCCAATGGCAGCAGAAGACCAGAAGATGAATTTCCAGAGTATTATTACAGATACATTAGGGGCAGACTGTGACTATGAAACAGTTAAGACCATCCATGAAAATCTGGCTGAAATCATTGAAGAGTCACAAGATTCAGAGGAACTGCTGATTCTTGATAAGAATAAGGTGCGTAATCTTTTTGAGTCCAGTGGAGTCAGTGATGAATTGATGGAACACTTTGATGCCAATTTTGATAGTGCCATAGGAAAAGATGCGGAGCTGGTTGCCAGCAATGTGACTGCAAAAACATTTCAGGTTAAAACTCCGAATGTTGTGATAAAGGTTGACCCCGAAATGGCGCATCTGATTGAGACGAAAGAAGTAGATGGAGAAAGATGTCTGGTAGTGAAAATTGATGGAGGTGTCGAGGTAAACGGTATTGTGGTAAATAATAGATAATCATATGTAACTATATATTTCTATCCAAATATGTTATAGATATTTTGTAAAATATATAACATTAATAGAAGTATCTATAACATATATATAGAAATACATATATCATAAATGGAAAAAATAATCAATGTATAAATGGAGTTGGTGCGACATGTATGGGATTAAATGCGGTCAGCATAAATAAATATAAGACTGCACCGTAGGGCATACGGGAACAGTATAATCCAGCTTGTGGACACTGTGTAAGACATTGAAATACCGCATGGTATCATCCGATGCAGTAGTGGTTGAAGCAAGAATCCCCCGGCTTTAGCTGTGGGGAGTGTCAATACGCAGAGGAAGAATAAGAAGTTGTGAAAAGTAATGTAAAAGGATGGTGTCCTATGACAGTAAAAGAATATAATGAGCTGTATCAGAAAATCGGAACTTGCAAGGTTGCCATATGTAAAATGGATGAAGCGATACAGGATAACAATTTAGTAAGGCTGAAATCCTTAATACCAGATTATTTTGAAGAACTCGTAAGTAAATCCCTGGAGGTTTATGTAGAGTATAACAGGCAAAAAATACAAAATGATTCAATAAATGAATCTAGTGATGAAGAGCTGCTTCATCAATGCATACAGATATCTATGACGATACAGGAAGAATACTTAAAGAATCCACAGGATTTTTCGAAACAAAAGGAACTGAACGATAAGATAATATCATTGGAAAAACAGATTCTTAACCGGATGAAGAACAGATATGTTTCTGCTGCCAATCATTCTTGTTGCGACACATTGACATAAACCAAGGCTTATGTTATTCTATGCTCATGTAGTGCGAATGGGAAGTAAACATGAAAACACTGGGAGATTCGCACCTGATAGAAAGAGGAAACTCTTTAAAAAACAATAATATTTTTTTGCGGATAAAGCAATTTAACCAAGAAAATAAATGTAATCTGTATAAAAAGACTATATTTCTATACAGGATTGCTGTCGCACTCCGCATGGAGTGCGTGGATTTAAGTTAGTGATATATGTATCTATATCACAACATATTTAGTCGCACTCCGCATGGAGTGCGTGGATTTAAGTGCCCATTCACTTTTACATTTTCCTACTTCCATGTATGTCGCACTCCGCATGGAGTGCGTGGATTTAAGTTTTTCCGGATAATCTTGACGCTGTGCTGCCGTCGGTCGCACTCCGCATGGAGTGCGTGGATTTAAGTCCATATGGGGCAAAGTCAAAAATTAAAACACTTGTCGCACTCCGCATGGAGTGCGTGGATTCAAGTACAGCAAAAGATTTAGTTGCACCCAAAGTTTAAATCGCACTCCACATGGAGTGTGTAAAATCAAAACTAACAAAATATCTCCATTGCATTTGATTACTGTACACCCAGCATATGTGAGTCTATACAATAAGTAGAAATAGAAAAGCATAAGAAAGATTTTAAATGACATTAACAAAAATTGAACAGACAAAGAAAAATGAAAAATGTATCTTATGTCAAAATTCATATAATGTATATCATCTGACAATTGGAGAAGAATTTGGAAGAGAGCTATTTAGTCAGCCTGTCTGCTATTCCTGTCTTTGCTTGATAGGAATGGATTTGTGCAGAGAAATTAAAACTATTGCATCAGACAGAAAGAAAGAAAAAGTCCAATAAAGGAAAGAAGAGAAATACAATGCAAAAAATTAAAATACTCATTATCTCTTTTGTGGCTGCATCCATGCTTTGTGCATGTACAGCTAAAGAAATAAAGCCAGAAGAAACCACCGCTATCCAGACAGAAACAGAATCAGAATCAGAAGCACAACCGGAAAAAGAGACAGATATTGTAGATGCTATTAAAATTGGTGCAAGCAGAACAGATGTGGCATATGCGTTAAATTCAGATGGTTTAGAGGTGGCAAATTTAAAAGCTGGAGAAAATGAAATTATGATTCTCCAGTGGTATGATGTAAATACAACAGATTTCATCCAGGCTACTTTCGAAAACGGAAAAGTCGTTGGAAAAAATCGTGTTCATATGGAAACAGACAGTAAAGAAATTTCCCTTGAAATTTTTAATCAGATAAAAGAGGGAATGACATATGAAAATTTAAGGGAAATAACAGGCTCAGAAGGTATGATACTGGCTAAAACGGATGACTATACAGTGTATGGATGGATGGCAAACGATGGAGCAACCATCAGTGCAATCATAAATGACGATAAAGTAGAATCTGTTTCACAGCATGATTTAAAATAATAAACCTTTCATTTTCTACTTTCCTTTTTATGCAGAGACGGGTGGTTTTATATCATCCGTCTCTTTTTTAGGAATATAAGACAGGAGGACTTATCATGGGATTAACAAAAAATCAGCTGCTTCTCATAAGAGCAGTGGCAGAGGAGAACCTTGAGAAAGCGAAACTCTACGCAATAGCCTGTTGTGCAGAAGACACAACCCAGAAAAACAAACAAGAAGTAACCAGATATCAGAGGACACTGAAAAGCCATGCCCTAGAGCTGATGGAACTTCCAGCCAATATTAGTATGTTTGCAACACTGGAAAATTTGGCAGAAAATTACAACGAAAAACGATATTTTCTCTCTGAATCGGAAAAGCAACTGTTAGAGCAGATTTCCAGCATGTATGCAGTTTCCCTAAAACTGATGGAAAAGCAAATACATTATCTGAATGCAACCTTACTGTATGGGAAAAGTGGAGTAGGAAAGACTGCTTTTGCAAAGTATGTTGCCTATAAGTTGGAACTGCCATACCTGTATGTAAACCTCGCTCAGATGTTAGACAGCTATCTTGGTGGGACAGCGAAGAACCTCACAGCCCTGTTTCAGTTTATACAAAAGCAAAAGTGCGTTGTCATGCTGGACGAAATAGATGCCCTTGCAGTGAAAAGGAAATATGCAGACAGTGGTGCAGCAGCAGAAGTATCCAGAAGTACAACCTGTTTATTGCAGATGCTGGACCAAACCTCCAATAATCATGTGATTCTTGCAGCAACCAATCTGGAAGACAGCATAGACACGGCAGTAAAACGAAGATTTACGCAAAAACACGAAATCAAACGCCTGTCCCATAAAGATAATTACAATCTTATTCATCAGATTATGACGGATACGGAAATCCCTTTTAACATGGCTTCTGCCAGAAAATATGCAGACCAAGACCTAACGCAATCAGAAATTGCAGACCATCTTTCTCAACGGATTGCTCACATGCTCATCCATCAGGAAAAGGAGGTCATTTTTTAGTAGAATAAAGGCAGTTGTGGTTTGAAAAAAAAGCCGGATATGTTATAATAATTGCACAATGAATCGTTTTTGTAACATTGCAAATACGAAAAGAGGAGGTATGAGACAATGAAAAACAAGAAGCGTTACCGTCTGCTTTTCTCCTGGCTTCTGATAGTTGTTATGACTATCATGAATGTGCTTCCGGCATTTGCACAGCCGACTGTACAAACGGACAAAGCTACGGTAAAAACGGGTTCTCTGATTGTTGTTGTGAAGGAAAAAGATTCCGACATCATGCTTTCGGGGAACGGGTTTACTCTCTCAAACAAAGATACGGGAGAAACTTATACAGGTATCACGGATGATTCCGGAACCTGTGAATTTCTGGATATTCCGACAGGAACGTACACATTAGAAGATACGGACCCTGTACCGGACTATCAGGTAATGTCTAAACAGACCATAAAGGTCGAAGAAAGCACAGAAAAAACGTTTACTGTGCAGAAAAGGAAACTGGCTGTGACCGCAACCCTGACTATCAAAACCATAGATGCAAAGGAAGAGGATGTGGCAATTGCCGGAATTACCTTCGATTTGTTTGATGATTCCGACACAAAAGTTGATACGGTGACAACCACCACTGCTGGAAGTGTAACGGTTGATGATATCAAGCCGGGAAATTACTACCTGATACAGAAAAACACCATTGGTGACTATGTTCTGGATGATACCCCAACTGAATTTTCCATTACAATTCCGGAAGGACATACATCCTGGGAAGAAACGGTGATTATCCGTCTGTATAAGGACTCTGCCACAGACCATGAAGGAGACCTGGGAACAGCAAACGTAACCATTAAGGATAAGGATACCGGAGCTGGAATCCCGGATGTTGGCTTTACTCTTTACAAGGCAGCAGATGATTCTGTTGTAGGAGTCTACCGTACAGATGATACGGGAAAACTGAAAGTCCTTTATCTGGAACAGGATGCGTATTACTTTATGCTGACAGAGATTCCGGATGGCTATTATTTTGATATGAGCCATAAATTCGAATTCGAATTGAAATATCCGGTTCTGGAGCATACCGTAAATGTAACAGCCCAGTTGCAACAGGAGATGACAGAGGGAAGCATTAAAATCCTTGTAACAGATGAGGAAAGCAAAACCCCGATTTCCAATGTCTCCCTCACATTGAAAAACAGCAATGGTGATATTGTAGAAGGAAGTGAAAAGACAACCACAGCAGATGGAACGGTTTCCTACGAAAACCTTCCTTTTGGCATCTACAAGATGCAGCTTACATCTGTTCCGGAGGAATATCCGTTAAATCAGACAGTTTATACCATTGATTTAAAACAGGAAAAACCAAAGTATACATTTGAGCTGAAACTGACGCAGAAAGCCAACCTGACTGGTACATTAAATCTTACTGTAGTAGACCAGGACAGCAATAAGCCGTTAAATGGAGCATCCTTTAAGCTGTATAAAGAAGATGGCACGTTTGTACAGGATGTAGCCGTTGATGCGAGCGGAACAGTTTCTGTAAAGAACCTTCCAATGGGAAAATATTATCTCATGGAAAATTCCATGCCGGAAGGTTATCAGATTAACAATACCAAGAAGTATGATTTCCGCTTCGAGGGACTGTTGCTGGCTGCCAATATCACAATCAAAAAGCCATACGGCACACAGGCAAGCAGTGGTACATTAACGGTTACTGTAGTAGACCAGGATGATAACAGTAAGCCTGTTGTCGGAGCTACACTGACTTTGTTAAAAGACAGCAAAGACGGTCCGATTTTCGGAACTTACAAAACAAATGATTCCGGACAGTTTACAGTGAAAAATATTCCGCTTGGCACATACTGGCTGTCTGAATCTACAATGCCATATGGCTATACCATCAGCAAAAATAAAACAGAAATCAGTTTTACAGCTGAAAAACCAGTCTTCAACCTGAAATTACAAAAACTCTTCACTGACCCAGAAGGTGGTGGTGGCTCTGAGGGTGGTGGTTCCGAAGGTGGTGGTTCTGGAGAAGAAACCACAAAGAAAGGTGCTATCCATGTAACGGTTGTAGACAAAGAAACACAAAATCCGATTCAGAATGCAGTAATTGAATTTTATCAGGAAGACGGTTCTCTGGTAAAAGAAGTGACAACAGGAACAGATGGTAAGGCTTCCATAGAGGAACTGAACCTTGCGAAATACTATTTCACAGAAAAAACCATGCCGGAAGGCTATACTCCTTCTCTGGAAAAACACAGAGTAGATTTAACAAAATTCAGCGTTTATGATATCAAGCTGGAAAAACTTAAAGCCGGAGGAGAAGGTGGTGGTGGAGAAACACCAGAACAGCAAAAAGGTACTCTGACTGTTGTATTCAAGGATATGGATACACAGAAGGGCATTGCTGGCATCAAGGTAGAACTCCATAAGGAAACAGGAGAACTGGTGGGAGCAAGTACTACAAAAGATGATGGACAGGCTTCTTACACCAATCTTGAATTCGGAAATTACTATTTTGTAGAAACTGTAACTCCAGAAGATTATGCTGTGAACACAGATAAACGTGCTGTTTCTGTAACAAAGGACGTTCCTTTCTTCACCCTGACGGTCAACAAGATGAAAAAAGGGTCTTCTGGCGGTCAGATAGGAGATAAGGGAAAAATCTCAATCACAGTCGTTGATATGAAGACGAAGGAACGCATTAAAGGTGCTGTCCTTGCTTTATACGATGCAGCTACTAATATCAAGATGAGCGAAGAGACATCGGATGAAAATGGCAAAATTGAACTCAACGACCTTGATTTAAAGGAATACTACTTAAAAGAACAGTCTATGCCGGAAGGCTATGAAGTAGAAACTGAACCAAAGTACCGAATTCCTTTAAGCAAAGAAATTCAGACTTACACATTCACACTACAAAAAAGCAAAACGGTTCCCGTTGAACCAGAAAAGCCAGAAGTATTAAAAGGAAGCTATATCCTGAATGTAGTAGATGCTGCAAACGAGACCATTAAGATTGAAGGTGCAAAGTTCGGTCTTTATAAAGAAGATGGAACAAAGATTGCATCCTACACAACCAATGCAAATGGCAACATTACCATCTCAGACCTTGAGTATGGAAAATACTATGTACAGGAAGAATCCATGCCGGGACGTTATATCCTAAATCTGGCAAAACAGCCATTTGAATTATCAAAAGACTGTGTGACATTTACAATGACTATCCGCAAAGCCAAGAGGTCTTCCGGAGGAGGTTCTTCCGGTGGCGGTGGTGGCAGCAGCTCTGGTGGAGGTGGCGGTTCCCACAGTAGTTCTGGAAGCAGTTCCGGTGGAAGTGCAAAAGGACCTGGAATTTCTGCTTCTGCGGGAGGACCTGGAGTAAGCACACCAAACTTTAACAAAGCTCCTGTCACAAATGGAAGCTGGAAACAGGAAGCGGATGGACGCTGGTGGTATCAGTTTAATAACAGCAATACTTATCCAAAAGACAGTTGGGAGTGCATCCCAAGCAACGGAAATAATATCTGGTATTATTTTGATGGCGAGGGTTACATGAAGACTGGTTGGATTTATGATTCCAATGGAAACTGGCGTTTCATGAATCAGGATGGAGCAATGTATGCAAATACATGGCATTTTGACGGAACAAACTGGTTCCGTTTAAATGAACAGGGTGTGATGCAGACAGGCTGGGTATTCGTAGATAATAACTGGTTCTACTTAAATCCCGTATCAGATGGTACAAGGGGAGCTATGCAGACAGGCTGGATATTTGTAGATAACAACTGGTTCTACTTAAATCCTGTATCAGACGGTACAAGAGGTGCTATGAAGACAGGATACCAGGTGATTGATGGAAAAGCATACTACTTCAATGAAGTATCAGATGGCACAAGAGGTGCATTAAGATAAGGTTTTGAAAATAGAAAGAGGGGTTTTTACTCCTCTTTCTTTTTAACGAGTTGTGAGCAAGAAATCCAAGACTGCTATATACGAAAGCGCACCGAATAATTTATGAAGAGGGGGCATCCCCCTCTTTTTTTTATACAAAAAATAATTTCCACAAAAAAGTTTACAACGAAAAATACTTTTCTACTCCGTGTCAATCAAAATAAAATTAAATAAGGAAATTGTCAATGACAAAGTCAAAGTGCTTTACACACTGACATTCGGTATAATAAAAAATATATGTAAATAAATACATACGAAAGAAGATGATGAAATGTCAGACAAGCAAACTATTACCATTAATAGCTTGAACGGAATATACAAGGATATTGCAGAAATCATAGGAATAGAAAAGACAATACTGCTACATGATAATTTTCAGGGGCAACAAATTTCGTTTCCGAAAAAATTATATACAAAGGAATATATCATCCAACAAGTCAAAAATGAAGATAATGAAAATTTAAAAACCATGGCTTTTAAATACGGCTATACAGAAAGGCATTTAAGAAGAATTTTGAAAGAAACGACATGACATATGGAAGGATTCAATATATGAAAAAGAAACAAGTAGAAGGTACGAAAGCCTTAACGGAATATATAAGGGAAAGAAGAAAAGAACAAAAACTTACACAAAAAGACATAGCGGATGCAATGGGAATATCACGCAGTCTGTACGCACAGATAGAAACCGGGGTCAGACCTCCCATTTATCATATGGATGATATCATAAAAATCTTTGGAAAAGAAACGATGGACTGCTTTCCGTATGATATACAGGATTACACCAATCACAGACTCCTTGTTTATATGCTTGTTTTCGGGGTTGGTTATAAACAGGTGGCTCAAGCATTTCACTTGAACACCAATCAGATTCGAATGCTTGTGTTTAGCAAGAGAAAAGAATTCATCATTCAATACAAAGATGAAATCGAAGCATTGTTCCCGCAAATGCATACCATTAAAGATTACGGAGAAATACAAATAATTGGGAAAAACAGCATTTCTATAAAAATCAATAAAAAAACATATATTTTTTTAAATATTATAGGAAAACGAAAGGGGAAAGATACCATGTTCAGCCTTATTTACTCATAAAGATACTTATAAAAGCAGTATCATGTCGCATTGTTGAATGCGTGGATTTAAGAATCCCTATTGTCAATATCTGCGCTTATGTAATTCGGCAAACATCCATTTCTCTGGAAATGCCAGAAGAAAGGATGTAGCCGGATGCAGATTTGATTATCCACTGTGTCATGAAACCCCTTACTTTAGCTATGGGGAATGTCAATGGCATTTTGGAAAGCAGAAGCAAAAAACATATTGCTATGGATTGACTTTTGATAAAGTATGTTTTATAATATTTCTATCAGTTTAAAGCAATCTAGTTAGATGGAATTTGAGGTCAGAAAATAGTTCTTTTTCTGACCTTTTTTTTGTTTGAAAACTGAAATTTTTAAAAAGGAGGGTTGTAGGTAATCATATTACCAACAAACAAGAAAATACTGCTGCCAGTGCTTTTCCGTAGATTTCAATGATACGGAATACCTGGAAAGTAATAAGGAGTACGACTTTATTAAGTTGTCTCCTTTTTTGATGAAAATTAAAAGAAAGGAAAAAAGAAAAAATGAGAAAAGTATATCTTGCTTTAAACTATGAAGAACTGGGAGAACTGGTATATAGTGTTTTACAAAAGACTGGCTCATGTGACTTTACTTTGTATAGTGGTTTCAATGAATTTGAAATTAGGAGAAATCTCTTAGATGAGAACTATGAGCCATGTCTTTCCAATGCAATCGGAATTAAGACTTTCCGTGTCTTTGATTCTACCATACTTGCAATGGGCGTATATGGAGAAAACCTTACAGGAACCCAGAATCTTGAAGAGACCATTACCGTCCAGCAAGAGAAAGAAATCATGGACTTTGTAAAGGACTGGTGCATCAGTATGGAATGGCAGACCAATAATTCCAGACTGGCTCTGGAACTGGATGAAGAAGAGTGTATCCGCTGTATTGCGAGAGCAGAAGAGATTTCCGACCTCTTAAAAAATGAGTATTCCCGCAAGGAATGGTATGCATTGTTAGCGGAATTCAAATACACAAAAACAGTAGAAAATATCTATAACAGAGCGAAAAAAGGAAATGTTCTGGATAAAAGAACAGATGAAAATTATTCCTTTGAAAAAGGTGATTTTGTCTGTTGCTCCAACTGTGGGGAGTTGCTGTTGGTAGATATTGGAACAGAAACCTGTCCGAACTGCAACAAGGCTGCTCTTTCCTGGGTAGATTCCGAACATCAGGAAGTCACAGTAGACGAACTGGAAAAAGAGGGATATCTTGTATATCGTGCCACAGCAAAAGAACCAATTGAGCTTCTGGATGTAAGAAGCCATAAGATGTTTCTTGAAAAGACAGGAAGTGCTGTTACATGCACAAACTGTGGAAGAGACATGTATGCAGATATTGGAACTGACTGCTGCCCGGAATGCGGAGAAAAAGCCCTGGAGTTTCTGTTTCCTGATATGCCGGAAATGGAAGAATCCTATCTTACAAAGAATCGTATTTATCTGTGTGATTCTCCAAGCTATGAGGAAATCAGAGATAAGAAATTTGCACAGGAAGAGGATTCGACAGAAAAGTAAGCAAATTAAAATAAAAAGAAAAAAGAAAGAAGTCAAAAGACAGGAATCCGACATTGTTACAGATAGAGGACTCCTGTTTTTTAAATCCAAAGGAGGAAAAATATGTGGTGGTTAAAAGGAATGAATCTGAATGAGATTCCGAATGACAGAAAATGGTATGCAGTGGAAACGGCTTTTGTTGATGGAAAACTTTTGGATTCCAAATGCTGTTTTGTAGAAGATGGCAGCAGCATAGTAGGTGTTCAGATAGCCAGTCATACAGAAGCACCGCAGAATTCCTGTAGAAAGGAATTCTGTGACCGAATTGAAATCCATACAGACTGGTTCGAGACAAAGGAACTTGCGAAAGCATTTAGTGAGGGGAAGATTACTTATATCCATCATTTTGATGCGTATTATAAGGCTTCCATCAAATCCACACTAAGGCATTACAGGTCAAGGGAACTCGTAGAAGTATGCGAAGAAAAAGGGATTATGCCGTATAGAGGGATTTATAAAGACCATATGCTGGATTATAAACCTCACTGGGCGTAAGAATAAATCAAAAAAGAAAGGAAAAAAGATTATGAAATTTAACGTCAATATCATGTATGAAGAAGGATACCTCCCAACTCCAAGATGCAGAAAACTCAGATACAGGGATAAAAAAGAAACCGTTACTACTGAAATCAGAGAAGTATCAAAATCGAATATGGAGCTGAGTTTCTATGTTGAAGATTCGTTAGAAGCTGATACAGAAGTTTATGCATTCGAAGGAAAACTTTGGAAAGAAGTCAGAGAGCGTGGAATGAAGACCGGACGTACCCCAATGGAAAACCTGATTCACACGTTTGAAAAAAGTTCGATTTATTATTGCCGTTATGATTATCAGACAGGAAGAAAGGAAACGAAAGAAGACATTTTAAAACGGTTGCAAGAAGACTGCTGCGAAAAGTTGATTGTAGATGGCATATTATACAGGCAGACACAGGAACCTATGTACTGTATCTATACCTTTGGTCTGGGACACAACCATGCCGGAATAGGCACTTCTCTAAGCGTTGTGTGGTGGTATAACGAGAATATTAGTCATAAGGCATATTTCTCTGCATTGGAGCTTGAAAAAGCCAGAGAACAGGCAATTAAGACAGCTCTTGGGCGTGGTGATACAGACTCTGTGAAATACATTGAAAAATGTGATATCATCAAAGTTTATCATCCGGAATATGTGACCAGAAATCCGGCAAAGGACCATGGGGACGGGAATGAGTTCCTAAACCATGCAGAAGCCATCATATCCAACACAGATTCATCAACAGAAGCAGCAATACTTCTTATGGCATCTGTGTAAAACAAAAGAGGTAAAAGAAAACCGAATATATCTATATGATAATTTGAAAGAAATATATAGTAATAACAAATATCTAAATAATACTGGAAAATATCTATAAAATATAAGCGAAAATCTATACATTAAAAAAGGTGTGGAAAGATGAACGTAAAAACAAGATATGACTTCCGGCTTCTTGATTCGGATGAAGTGGACTTTCTCTATCAGAACCAGAAATTAAGCCAGTGTTTTAAATCCTTCCCTGACGGCACAAAAAAGCCTGTCGGGGAAACGACACTGGAAGAAATTGGGAACCATTATAATGCGGATGGAGAATACCTTTCGCTGGACTTGAATCTGGACGATTTGAAACAGACGGTTTCCGACTTAAAGAAAAGTGGGAGAGATATTATTCGCCTTGAGATTGCGGATATGCTTGAGATTGTAATAGAAATCCTGGCTGAATACAAGGACGATACACTTGCTATATCAGTCTCACTGACGGATTTGGATAATCTCTCAATCGAAGATGCTCAGTGCAGTTATGATGCAGAGCAAGCTGAACTGGATGCGATACTGGATTATATCCGTGTCTCTACCATGGATGAATTACAAAAAAGGTTGTAAAAACAAACACAAAGGGCAGCAGATTCTGCTGCCCTTTTTTGCGTTGGTGTGCCTAGCGGCGCACCAACTTAAATCCACACACCCCATATGGAGTGCGACATCAATTACACAGATTGCATTAAATTCTCTTTGCTGTTAAATGCTTTCCATGACGGAACGGATAAATTTTTTTGCTGTGTATTCATCCTTTTTTTCAATGTCAAGAAATCCTGTCTTCTCAATATTACCAAGGCGATAGATGACAACTTCTTTTGTGAGTTTTTCTGCTATTGCAATATCATCAAGTCCCTTATCACGTTCTTCTACGATTCTTTTCTTGATGTCATCTGTTTTCAGTTCATACAAGTCGTACAATTCGTCTTCCGTGATGTTTAACACAGATGCAACCGGAGTTACACGGGTTGCATGAAGTTCTTCTGCGACACGATAGAATTCATTCAAATGCTCTTTGCGAATCCATGCGAGCATACTATCAAACAGAATATAGATACATTCTCCGGTATCCTTATTTCTTATCAAGGGGGATTCGTCTGTATACCCATACTTTTTCACAAAAGTTTCATTTTCAATAAAACTAGGTTCTTCAAAATCTACTTTAATCTTGATAAATTCTCCCGTTTCTACTCCACCAACGTACTGTTTTGTGATACAGTCGCCCTCTGCTGCATCCTCTTCCGAGTAGCAATAGGATACCCTTGCATTCGGATGCTGTTCAGACAATTTTTTGATAACTGGGATTGGAGGATTTGAGGTACGAAAACTAATTGTAAAACCTCTTTCAACAACTTTTGTTTCTGTAGCATTCTCTGCTGTTCCCCAGTTTTTCATACGCCAGTCTTTTCTTGTTATAGGTTCATCTCGTAAATAAGAGGTTAAAAATTTCGTTCCCAGCTTTTCCAGCTTTTCGAGTATTTTCGGGTTATAAGACTTTATCTTTTCACAACATTCTTCATCTGACATTCCGTTTGAAAAACGGTTCTCTTTTTCTATGTTTTTTCCAAACATTGTAGATGAAAGCCGAGCTACATAATAATTGCATCCAGGCACTTCCATTCTTTCCATCTTATAAGACTCTAATGTTTCGTAGTAATCTTTATCAGACATTCTATGAGAAAAATATTTGCTGATATTTTCACTTTTTTCCAATTTGCGAATTAGTGTTTCAATAGCCAGCTCTATATATTTATCTTTTTCAATATAGATGTCTTTGGATTCCGGAATAATTTTCGAAAAATCAAAATTACTGTCAAATAGTATGTTACCTTCGCTGCCATTTTCTGTTGCAACTTTAAATTTAAACAACGGGAAAAAAGTAATTCCTTCCATCGAAACAGTATTAAAAATAGTTGCCATCACAAATCCTCCTTTGATTTTTTGCTATTCATAGAATAGTCATAAACTCACGCACTCTATGAGGAGTGCGACGAACCATTTCCATAATATCGCCTATATAATCGGAAACTTAAATCCACGCACTCCGTATGAAGTGCGACAAAAGTTCAGGCACATCTTACCGCCATCCTTTGTATCACTTAAATCCACGCACTCCATGCGGAGTGCGACAGCAATCCTGTAAAAATATAGTCTTTTTGCACCACATAAACACGCAATTTGGCACTCCACATAGCTAAAGCAAAGGATTTTATGACACATAGGATAGCCTTAGACTATGTTGATATGCCCTTACATTTTCTCGGCTTGATTTCGCAAATCCCAGTCATTCTTCTGGTTCTGATAGAACAATGTTCGAATCAGGCTGCGTTTCAGCATGTCCTTGTCCTTTTCACTGATTTCCATAAAAGCTGCTTTCCGAACCGTTTTCTTTGACAGAGAATCAGGATTTACAACAAGTATTCCTACATGAGACGGAATGTTCATTTTCCAGTCCTCCAAAGACTGTTCCAGATAGAGGGTTTTTGATAGGACAAGGTAATTGTAATTCCCGTACCATGATTTTTTAGCATTGCTTTTAAAATCTGCCATTGTGACCTTGATTTCGTAACACCGAAAAAGGTCCTTTTTCGCATCATAGCTTATAAAATCTACTAATTCTCGTCCATTTCCGTTTCGCTGAAAATCAATGGTAACTTCCGTTGTTCCGTATTCTTTTGCAAGCCTTGGATTCGCTCCAAAACAGGAGAGAAGCAATGCTTTTTCTAACCTTTTTGTTTCAATGCGCTTCATTTGTATTACCGTTAAGAAGCTGTTGTTGTTTCTTCTGCAATACTTTCTGTGGGAACGGTCTCTTCCGTAGCTGTGGCAGCAGTGACAGGGGCTACTACAGCTGTACCATCTTCCAGATGCCATTCTACATATTTAACAGAAGAAAGAACGGTAGGAAATGTCTCCAGAGTAGGAAGGTTCTGCTTTGCTTCCTCTGACTCGTATACGGCTACGAAAGAAGTTCCTCCCTGATACTCCAGCCTGTCCGCATGAAAAAGCGGAGTCACATCATTTTTCTCTGAATCTAAGAGACGTACATTCTGGTCAAACATAATCATATCCATAGCACTTGCCGGAGTCATGGAAACAAGGAAGGAAAGATTTGTTCCCTGTGCTTCCCATGCCTGTGCATCCAAAGCTCCCGGAGTAATCACTGCCGGACCATGAGCGTAATAATTATTTGCCATAGGATAAATACCATGCTCAGTCAGAAGCAATTTGTCCTGTGTTGTTCCCGTAGTAGGAGTGACTACCATTCCATTTTTCCATGCATACTGTACATGTTCCAGGTCCTCTGCATTGGTGATACCTCTTACAAATGCAATCGTATCATCTGCATAAATGACTTCCCCAAGCTGTACCGGATATCTGGTCTCTGAGTTGGAGTTTCCAACCACTTGCAGCATGTCTGCACATACCCATTCGAAGTTTGTATCATTCTTCAAGAGAGCCTTGAATGAAATGTAGGGATTTGCTCCTTCCGGTCGCACTGTAACAGAATCAAGCAATGTGAAAGTGGCATTTTCGTAAACCTCTGCTGCTGTGGTTTCCTCACCCGCCACCTGGGTTTCCAGCCCTCCAGCATTGGAAGCCGTAGCGGGAGCAATGTTGGAGTCGCTTTGAGAGCAAGCTGAAAGTGAAATAGCAGCAAGGATGCTGACTGATAAAAGATATAACCTATGTTTAATCATAAAATCCTCCCTGTTCTATATCAGATATAAAATGTTAGTAAAAATATACTATGTTCAATAATTATAACATTTTGTATCCTGATATGCAAGCTGTCAACCAAAGACGTCAAGAGGAGGAAACAAAGGGAACAGAAGAGAAAAAAGCAAGGAAAGTATATCTATAGATATATTAAGCCTTGACTTATGTTGCAAAAAGTGCTATACTAAATACATAACAAATAATAGAAATATTCAGCAAGTGGTTAAAGTCGGAGGAATATTTATGGCAATAGTAAAATCGAAATATGATGGTTATGGACAGATTGATTTCACAGAAACAGGTCATGATTCTGATTTTATTGCAACAATCGCAAATCACACAGATAAGACATTAAAAGTATACATTGATGATTTAGAAGGTTGGTACTCTGAACCTGTTACAGTCCCGTCAAATGATTGGGTGGGCTTTCTGGCAGATGAGTTTGGATGCTTTCAGGCAGAGAGCATTAAAAATGGAGATTTTAAAGCCATTTACCTTCCGTGTGAATCCGGCTAGGACCCAGGAGAGAGGAGAAAAAATGGCGAAATACACAATTACATTTTCATGCGGACATACAGAATTAAGGGAATTATACGGACCACACAAGGAACGGAACCGTAAGATTGAATACTTCAAAGAGCAAGGGCTATGCTCAGAATGCTACAAGGAACATTTAAAAAGAGAAAAAGAACAAAGAAGAGAACTGAAAGCAAAAGAAGAAGCAAAACTTCCTCTTGTATGCATGATAAGCTGCCTGGATAAATTGGGTAAAAGCAATAAGATACAGTGGTTGCTTTGGTTTGACGGAAATGTTATAAACAACGAAAAAACTATTAAAAGTCTGGGCTATAAAAATGAATTAATTGCAATAGAAGCACCTTGCGAGTGTGTTACTATGGTTCAACCGGGGATTTTTGGATACTTCTGGCAAAAAACGTTCACAAAAGAAGAAGGAATAGAAGAGGAAAAGGAAAGCATAAGAGAAGTTTTTCCGGATGTCGTTTTTAAGGAATACGAATACAGCCAAAAGATTTATGAGGAAGCACAAAATAAAAGCAATGTATTTCGGGAAATTCAAGGAAGGATGGACGCTATCCCAAAACCGGAAAAACCGGAAATCCTTGATAGGGGATATTGGAACGAAAAAGTCTACGGCACAGAGAAGAAGTATACCATCTATCTTGATGATGAAAAAGTAAGGATTTCTGATGAAGAAGCGAAAGCCCTGAAACAATATGCAAAAGAAAAAGCAGCATACGAAGAACTGATTGGAATTCTGAAAGAAGCAGACAGCCTGGAACGGTACGACAAACTGTATCGGATGGTTCAGAAGAAACGAGAATCAGAGGAGAGAAAACAGGCTGCTCTGGATTCCCTTGTAAAACCGGAACTTCCAGACTTTGTTGACGGAAAATATTGGAATAAGCGCATTTATGGGACAGATGGAAAGTACAATATCTATCTCGATAATAAACGAGTCAATATTTCGAATGAAGAAGCCGAAAAGTTGGAAGGATATCTGGCTGCTGTGGATGCATACGACAAAAAGGTAAGAGAACTGAAAGAACGGTTTTAAAAGGTCGAGGGCAGAAGAAATTCTGCCCTCGTAAATTAAAGGAACTGTATCTATGAATATGATAATTCTTGATTTACCAAAACAGTTCTTTTATACTGAATAAGAGTGAGGATAATGAACTATGAGCAATAAATTGATTAAGAAAAAAGACAGAATCATCACGATGACTGAACAGGAATATGCGGACATGAAGCGCAAAATGACCCAGGAAATCAAGCTGGAGATTTTCGATGAACTCCAGAGAAAAGTAACCAGTATGCAAGCACAGGCTTTAATGCTCTCCTTCGGACTGGCTTTATATGAGAGATGTAATTTTAATGAGGACGAGATAGAGGACATCCTTGCATGTGCAGATGAAAAAATGGCAGATTTCTGGACTTTGGATGATTTGGAAAAATTCAGAGACTATGTAACACGAACCTGTGGCTTTGATGTGCGGGTTCCGGGATATGCAGACGAAGAACCAGGCTATAAAGATTAAAAGACGATAAAAGTGGAAATATAAGAGACCGGAAAGATATGAGGGGCATATATGGAAAAAAACGTAGAAAAAACAAAATTTGGAGTAAGAACTACTCATCCCAGTTACGGGACGTTACTATTCAGCAGAAGGACAGGTGCAAAAGAAGCCTTATTTGGCAGCAGTATTCAGCATAGGGATACGATTTGCATGACACTACATCATGCAAGCATTGAAAGGGGACTGAACAGAGACTGGATACACGGAGACAAAGTGATTGCAGAAGTGGAAATGAGTTATTCTCAATTTGCGGAAGCCATCACAAGCATGAATATCGGAACAGGCGTACCTGTTACAGTACGATGGACTGAAAAAGATGGAAAGATTCCTCCTTGTGATTTTGTTTCAAAAAGAGAACAATTTGAAGATGAATTTAAAACACAAAGAAAAAATGCTACCCGTGTGTCAGCAGAATTGATTCAGGAAGTAACCGAATTGTTTAACCAGAAGGGAACTCTAAAGAAAGCCGACAAGGAAGAGATTCTGCGGAAGTTAAATAAATTAAAGATGGACATTGGAATCAATACGGACTTTATCGTGAATCAATTCAATGAACAGATGGATAAGACAGTGATGGAAGCTAAAGGAGAGATTGAGGCTTTTTATCAGAATAAGGTAAATGCGATTGCACATGCAGCTTTGGTGGAGCATAGAGAAGAATTTCAGAAATTGGAAAGTTTGGTGGACATTAGCATGATTGAATAATGGAGTGTGAATGGGAGAATATGGCAAAGTATGATGTAACCTTTCTCTGTGGTCATACAGAAACGGTGGAACTGGTAGGATACGAGAAAGAAAGAAAAAGAAGACTCTGGAACATGTCCCGCACAAAATTATGCCGGAACTGTTACAAAAAGAGGGCAGCAGAAGAACCGTTATATGCTTGCCTTGAGCCACTTTCTAATTTAGATGAAAATGGCAAAATTCAATTTTGTCTTTGGCTATCCGGAAACACGATGGAAAGAAAAGAAGCTATTAAAGAAATGAAAGGGTTTATCTGGAGACAACGCCCTTCCTATCTTCCGGATACAAGACCTTATTGGCATAAAATCGTAAAAGAAGAAAATATTCATAAAGAGCTGCATCTGCTTACAGGAATGATTCCGGAAATATCCTTTAAGGAACCGGACCCGTTACGATTAAAAAATTATGAAATTGCACAACAAAAAAAAGCCAGCTATGAAAAAAAGATGAATGCAATTTCCTACATAGTAAAACCGAAGTGCCCAGAGATACTGGATGGTTCTTGGAATGAGAAAATCTATGGAAAACCCGGATATTACAGCGTATATCTGGATGGAGAAAAAGTCCATGTTTCTGATGAGGAAGTAGAAGAGATTCGAAAATATCTGGAAGAAATGGACGAATACAATGAAGAAATCAGACAAATCAAAAAACGATAAAATACAGAAAGGATAAGCGGAAAATCCGCATGGGTGATAATATGTCAGTTGTTGATACCGTACAATATAAGGGAGAGGACGAAAAATATGAAATCAGACTTGCTCTTACTACTCGCAGTTCCAGTTTAAAACAACAAAATGGAAATATGCAGTTTATTTCTGATAAAGTGGAATTGAGAAGAGAGAAAATCCGCAGCCTTGCTTTTCTTTTGGGGGCTTTGGATGACATGCACAAAGAAGATTTTATCTCTATTGTTAAATGTGACAAGGATAAAAAACTAGAACAATTGGTTTTAGATAATATTCAGTCCATTTCTGAACGCTATATGATGCAGCCGGATTTTACCATATATAACGCTACAATTGAAGCTATGACCCAGATGGTTTTTGAAAATAAAGATGCACAAGATTATTTAGACGGTATTGTAGAAAAGCTATGCCCTAAATTGTACTCAAAAAAAGACACATGCATACAGACCACAAGACGGGTAATAGAATACATTGCAAATCAAGCTATTTCCCCTAAAAACAGAAAAAAGGCAAAAGAGGAACGATGCTTTTGTGCCAGTGAGGAAATGATTGCGATTCTTTACTATCTTATCATATGGAAAACCTCAAATGACATGGATGATAAAAATGTTGAACTTCTAACAAAATTTATTAAAGGAATAGAAATCCCAGTTGGAAAATTTTCAACTGCCAGGAGAACAGACACATCGTTGGACTGGCTGGCTGATATTTTGAACCTTTCTACCGAAAAATTAATGGATGATAAGCTGTTTTTAAAATATCAAGAGAATTGTCTAAAAAAAGCAGCCATATGGATGCATGATGTAATAGATAAGGATGAATTTCTCTGCCTTAGAAGTGTAGAAGATTATGAAGGTTTTTTTGAAAAAGAAAAATACAGGGATTTCTTTGTAACAGTATTTAGTGAAATGCTTCTTAATCTCCAAAATATCAAGGATAAAGAAGATGCAGAAGCAAGTGATTTTGGTGTAAATCCCATGTCTGTATTGTTAAATTCCCTGGCTGAAATCAAGTGGTATCCTAAATGTATTGGAGGGGGGAATTTTTATGCTGCATTTAATGTTTCTCTGGCATCTGTGGCTGCCAGCTATGCCATTTCTTCCTTTGACGGAGAAGTTAAAGAGGAATTAGAGCGAACAAATATGATACGAAAATCCGGCATAAATAATTCGGAACGTTTCGTATGTGACCTATTCACGGCATTTGTGCTTCAACTGATATCATTGGAATATAAGAAAAAAGATTATGATGTGTATTCTATCAGTATTGATGTTGAAAAAGAACTAATGAAAGAAAATCCACATCGTTCCGTGTTTACGGATTATATCTCTCAAAAAGAAGACTCAATTGCTTTAAAGGATAAAGAAATTGCACAGCTGAAAAAAAACTTACAGATTTTCCATCAGAAACAACAAGATGAAGAAAAAGAAATCAATAAAAAAATAAAACCATTAGAGGATGAGAATAGGGAACTCCAGAAAGAAAATAGAAAACTAAAAGAGGAACTTGAAACATTAAAACAAAAAAAAGAAGAATTGGATTCTATGATAGAAGCATATGAACAGACGATTGGAAAACAGGAACAATTTACTGAAAGTAAACACTATTTATCAGATGAAGAGATTCGCAACCAGAAGATTCTGTTTGTAGGTGGAAGATATGAATTGGTTCGTACATTAAAAAATATTATGGTTAATGCAAAATTTGTGCAGACAGAAACAGACCCTGTTCCAGACCTTGCAAAAATAGATAAAATTATCTATTTTAGTAATTTCATCAATCATTCTACTTACAACAAAGTTTTTGACAAGGCAAAAATCCTTAATATTTCATATCAGTTTGTTCATACTCAAAATTATGAACAGGTATGGGAGCTGTTGAAAAGAGCAAGTAATTGAAGATGGAACAAAATATGCCTGTATTAGATTTTGAAAGGATAAACAAGGATAATGCAAAAAGGTGTCAAATTTAGAATCTACCCGAACAGGGAACAGCAAAATCTAATCCATCAGACATTTGGCTGTTACAGACTCATTTACAACAAAGCACTTGCCATGCGTAAGGAAGATTATAGCGGGACTGGTTGAGAAGGATATAAAAATATGATAATATAATTGCAAAAGTAAAGTAACAAAATGCCATACAGAAGCGGGAGGGAAATAATAAGCTATGGTAAAATACGACAAAATGTGGGAAAGAATGAAAAAAATGGGTCTGTTTCAATCAGATTTATTAAATGTAGTCAGTGCGCCTACTGTTAGTATGCTGAAAAAGAATAAGTATGTTAAACTCAATACGATTGAAAATATTTGTATATTTCTTGAATGTGGACCAGAAGATATTTTAGAATTTTATGGAGATAATACACATTCCAGTTGGAGAACTACAGAAGACGGATATACTGACAGATTTGTAGGAAAAAAAGTCATAACTGCAAGTGAATTATTAAAGTCAGAAGAGTAATCAAATATGTTAATTCTCTTGCTATCTATGAGGATTCCTGTTATAATACAAATATAAAGTCTATTTTTTATAGTTTGAAGGAATAAAAGGTAAATTGCATCAGGTGTAGTTTGCCTTTTTTTAGTAAGAAAATACAGGAAGATACCCTGTTGAACATTCCGGCGGGGTATCTAAATACCTCTGCTGTTTTTATAGATATCTTATACGGCAAAGGAGGGGAAAAAGATACACAAATACGAACAAATTATGATATAATGGAAGGAGAATCATGGAAAAACAAGAGAATAAAGATATAAGCATTGCATATCAGAATAAAGATATTGTTTCCAAATATTTTGGTGACAAATTGAAAGGGAAAAAATTATCTCTGTTTGGTTTAACCAGTGAATTGAAGGTTGTTGATATACTTCCAACTAATTTACCACTGGTAAAGGCAAATGAACTTCGCATAGATAATTTGTTTGAACTGGAGGATGGAAGTCTGGTAATTTTAGATTATGAGAGCACATACAAGAAAAGTGATTTTATTAAGTATGGTTCTTATATTTTAGGAGTGTCAGAACGCTATCTGAAAGAAAACAAGGAGCCAGATATCCATATGATGGTTTTGTATACTGCGGATATTGAAAAACAGGACATGGTTTTTCATAAATCATCGTGTGATATTCGGGTAGAAGCATCATTTTTAGTTGGAACTGACTCTGAAAAGTGGAAAAATGAAGTAAGAGAGTGCATTAAAAATCAGGAATTTACGGATGAAATGGCAATGCGTTTAGTGTTGCTTCCTCTTACCTACAAAGGAGAAGAAGAAAAGCAGACAGCCATCAGGGAAAGTGTAGAACTGGCAAGACAGATTCCGGATAAAGACATAGAATCCTTCGTATTGTCTGGGATTCTGGCATTTACAGACAAGGTAATCAATGAAAAAACGAGGAATCATATCAAGGAGGTGTTAAGTATGACACAGGTTGGAAAAATGCTGAAAGACGAAGGAAGAATAGAGGGAAGAATAGAGGGAAGAACAGAGGAGCGTATCGAGTTGCGTAATGAACTTGCGAAAGAGATGCTTGCTGACGGAAAGCCAGATGAAGAAATTTTAAAGTATTCTAAAATTTCCAAAGAAAGGTTAGCTGCTTTGAAGAAAGAACTTTTCCAAAAGGCATAAAGAAACTAAGAAGGGAACTGCCATTGGCAGCTTCCCTTCTTCCTTCTATGTAGGAATATCGAAGATATCCGAAAGCGTATTGTGCCACAGGCACTCTACAGCCATAGCTCTCGGAGGGACCTTCCGAGAAAGGATAGCAGAGCTATCCGATACGCAAAGGTCACGAACACAGAGAAGGAATACGAAAAGATTCTGGCAGAAGCAATCAACAGTTGAAAGGAGAGGTTGAAGTGTGTGAAGCATTTAGAGAGTTGATGAAAGATGAAATCGAAGAACTTTTAGAGGAAGAAAAAGAAAAAACTGCCGAAAAAACTGCCGAAAAAATGGCAACAAAAATGGCAACAAAAATGATTCATGCTGGAAAGCCAGATGAAGAAATCATGGAGTTTACAGAGCTGACAAAGGAACAGTTGAAAAAACTGAAAAAACAACTGGAAGAAGACTAAGTACATGTGGAGGGGCTGCCATTGGCAACTCCTTTTTTTGCTTTTTACATAATATTTGATTGTTAGAAAAATAGTAAAGAGTATAAAATTTGCAACATAACATAAGCCTTGACTTATGTTACAAAACAGGATAAAATAAAGAAAAGACCAAAGGTTTTTGCATAAGAAATAATGCTTTTTCTCCCTTGGACTAAAACAAATAAAATTTTCATGGATATATAAAATTGGAGAATACAAAATATGATTTATAAATTTAGAAAAGATTTAGAAAATGATGATTATGCATATAAAGTGATGACGGATAAATTAAATGAATTGTTAAAAGAAGAAGGGATTCCGACAAGGGCTGGAGAAAATTTTCGTAGCAGAACCGGACTAATTGCGCTGAAACCATATCCATGGAAGGGATTTGCAAGTGAAACGAAGAAACTCATGAAAATGCCATGGATTAGTCGTGTAAAAAAAGGCAGGATGTTTTTAGAGGACGGAAATCTTATTATTGTTATAAGTGCTCATTGCAATGGAATTGAAATGTTAAAACAGACAATGAATCCGGAAGATGAGATTGTTTTTTACGAATATGAAAATTCCAAAAAGGAAGAAGAAGGGGAAAAACGCATAGACATAAGTAAGTGAATTACCCACCATCTAAAGGTAGTGGGCTTCTGTTAAATAGTTCACCAGGCTAAATTGACAAATAAAAAGGGAAATGCTATAATATATCTATAGATATATAGAAAGGGAGGGAAGAACATGAAGGAAATCAAAATTGATTATATGGAAATCTTAAAATTTATCTTGACTCTAGTAAAGTATTATTTCATTTTTATAGGAATGTTTCTGTGGCTTGGAATTGAGATAATTGGTGGATTTGGAGAAGGCATGTTCTTAGGCTCACTTTTTGATGAGTAAAACATGAAATTAATATAAAAATAAAAAACAAAAAGAAACTGCATGATATGAAAGGGCAGTTTCTTTTTTTGTGTCATAAAACAAAAATAGAAAAGAGAGCTTTGTTTATAGCACAGGCTCTCTTTTTTATGGAATTGTTCTTGCTTGATGGACAAATGACCGTAATAAAGAAAAATCACAATAGACCTTAATAAAATGGAAAGAAAAATATGTTACAAAAATTAAACATTGTTCTAAAATGTTGACATTTTATTAAGAAATGGATTATAATTAAGATTGTAAAAAATGGTCGAAAAATCAGCGAAAAGGCATCTAAAACACTGATTTTAAACCAACGAAGAAAAAAGAAAGGAGAAGGGAAATGAGGGTGAAGCGAAAGGCTGTGCAATGGTTTGCGACAGCCATGGCAGTCACCATGATAGCTTCTAATACTGTTGCAGCTGCAACGTGGAAACAGGATGCAACCGGAACGTGGTATCACTACAATGACCAAAACGTGAAAACGGTTGGCTGGTATCATGATACAGACGGAAAATGGTATTATTTAATGTCTGATGGAAAGATGCTTGCAAATACCTGGTTTCAGGATGCAGACCAAAAATGGTACTATCTGTCTTCTTCTGGAGCCATGTTGACAGATGCATGGTTTCAGCACACGAATGGTGCATGGTATTATTTTGGCAGAACAGGAGCTATGCTTGCAAACACTGTAACTCCTGATGGATATACAGTAAGAACAGATGGAACATGGAATCCAGAAATTGCGAAACTTGTAAATACTTGGTTTCAAGATGCAAACCGAAAATGGTATTGTTTTTCGGAAAATGGGTTGATGTATCGTAATACATGGCATCAGCACACAGATGGAAAATGGTACTATTTCAATGAAGATGGAATCATGCTTGCCGGATGCCTTACTCCTGATGGATATACATTGAATGCAGATGGGACATGGAACACTTCCATTGCCAAGAAAGAAATGCCATCTTATGGACCAGGGGGAGGAATAATTTCCAGTGGTTCACACCACAGTTCCAGTGGTGGCGGTGGTGGTGGCGGTGGCGGTTCACACAGTTCGGGTGGCTCAAGTAGTGGTGGTGGGTCCAGTAAACCAGAGAAACCAATTGAACCAGACAAGCCTATTGAGCCGGAAAAACCAACTGAACCAGACAAGCCTATTGAGCCGGAAAAACCAACTGAACCGGACAAGCCTATTGAGCCGGAAAAACCAACTGAACCAGAAAAACCAACTGAGCCAGAGAAACCAACTGAACCAGACAAGCCAGGGGTGGCAACCCCATCCGAAGCAACCTATTCTTACTCTGTAAAATATAAGGATGTAGAGTCAGAATATGTATTGAGCGAAGTGGCTGGAAATGCAAAAAAAGGCAGCACCATAACCATTGACCACCTGGAATTTGATGGATATGATATCTGCGAAAATCAGCCGGAAAGTTTCGTTTTGACAACGAACCGGAAAAATGTGAATGTGTACTATGAACGCCAGCCAGAAGTGGCAACTCCTAGTGAAGCACAAGTAAATTGGGAAGTGCAGTTTGTAGATGCAGAAACAAACAACATCCAACTGGCTCCAAAACGAAATGGTAAAATCAAGGAAGGTGGGACTCTCTACATTAACTATATGAGTCGGATTATAGACGGCTCTGATGTATGGGAAGCTGTTACAGAACCTCCGATGGAGATTACTGTGTATGGACCGGGAGACCAAATTTACTATGTGGAGTATGAGTTAACAGAAACACTGCCAGACCCGGAAGACCCGGAACAGGCTGAAAAAGACAGATTAAACGAATGGATGACCACTGCCAAAGAATATGAATCTGCCATTACAGGAGAGAGCGAAGAGAATATCTCAAACTCCAGATTCCTTGTATCTAATCAGGAGGATAATGATATCCGTGTCCGAACAATGATTGGACAGCTTGATGATACAGGGGAGGTTATCTTCTATATAATAGGAAAGAATTTTGAGCCAAATGGAATTATAATTCCAAATGTCTACGACAATGTGGTGTATTCTAATCTTCTTGAGGATGAAATTACAATTGGCAAAGATACCTATTACATAGTAAGGATGTCTGTAGAACGGTCTTATGACCCAGATACATGTACACACAGATGGACGGTAGTGCGAGACTTTGATGCAACCTGTTTAGGTAAAGGAAAACAGACTTACGAATGCGAAAAGTGCGGAATGGAAATGGAAACTGTTACGCCAGCTCTGGGACATGTTGATAAAGACAAGGATTCTGTCTGCGACAGATGTGACCTTAGAACATTTGAACAGCAATTAGGAAGTCAGATATCAACAGACATTGCGATTGAGGGTGGGACAAAAAGAAATCTGACCTTCACATGCATTGATGAAGATTATCAAGGTGGAATGCTGTATATCAGCAATGAAGCCATTCCTTTATCAGACTTTAACGGATATGGAAGCCTGGACTACGAAGAATCGAATGTAAGAAGGTACTTCCATTTCGGATTTAAAAATGAATTCTCCATTCATGGAGATTCCTTAATGCTGATTCAGCGAGACGATAACGTTGAGATGGATTATGCAATGGTATTGACCGAAGCGCAGCAAGCAACTTATGAAGATGTGATTCCAAATACAAGTGCATACCTGGTACGCAAGCCGGGAGAAACAGCCCTTGTTGGAATAGCAACAGATGGCACAAAAAATGCAGTTGTAGACCCTGACTCAGAAACATACGGAATTAGACCAGTAATATTATTGGCAAAACCGGATGCGGGTGTTGCAGAATCTGCTCACTGGAATTTGGGTGACATCGTTGCAAGAGAAATTGACGGGAACACATACATGTTCGAGTGTATTGACCAGAACTATTCAGACCGAACAGAAAATCACAAACAGGCTGCATTATTCTTATGCACCAGCGTAATTGGTGCTGATACTGGTTCTGAATATGTATATGAAGAACAGCTGGATGGAACAATGGACTATACATTCTATCCGGGTCCAATCGTTAATTTTGGAAACTCAAATGACTATAAGTATTCGAAAGTCCAAAAATGGCTGAATAACTCCAGTGATGATTTTTACAACTGTGAAACCATTAATATTGGAGTGGATTATGCCTACATGGGCGCAACAAGCGAACAGAGATTCAGCGAACTCGATGAAGACCAGTTGAAATCATTTTACATTGGTAATCAGAAGCTGACTGGAAAACTATTCAGCTTGTCTGTGGATGAAGCATTGAAGTACAAAGACTATCTTTGGAAGTTCAATGGCTCAGATACAGAAAACCCGGAATCTCAGTACGGTTCGTTTTCAAAAGCCTATTGGTTGCGAAATCCAATGGGAATGTCGAGCGAATACAATGAGACAAAACAGGTTTATGTAGTGGATTTGGTAAATGGCAACATTCATCCGAATGCAATTAAACCGGAAATTGACACAGAGGATGAAGAGTTGAAAGTTACAAGCACTGTGGGAGTACGACCAGCATTCGTAATGCCACAAGACTAAACAGGGAGGAAAATGAAATGGCTAAACGACCTATTCTTAACCGTAAGGCATTCAGAAAAAGTATGCGCCGTCATGCAGTAATGTCTTTGGCTGCTCTTATGGTTACTCAAAATGCTATGGTTTCGTTTGCATCAGTTTCACCAACTAACACCCAAATCGAAGAATCGACCAAGAAAGAAACTGAGGAAGAATCCAAAGAAGTAATCGAGGAAGAAACCGAAGCGGAAACTGAGGGAACAACCGAAGAAGAAACCGAAGCAGAAACTGAGGGAACAACCGAGGGAGAGACCGAAGCAGAAACTGAGGAAACAACCAAGGAAGAGACCGAAGCAGAAACTGAGGGAACAATCGAGGGAGAGACCGAAGCAGAAACTGAGGGAACAATCGAGGGAGAGACCGAAACAGAAACTGAGGAAACAACTGAATCAGGCAAAGATGAAGAAATTCTTGATGAAGAAATCCTTGAAGATGACAAGCTGTTAGAGGAAGAGGTTCCAGTTGGAACACCTTCTAACGCAACTCCGGTAGACATTTTTGAGAATATGCCTGAAATCGGAACATCTGATTTTACGGAATGGTTCTTTGACAATGTAAAATCAGAAGACCTTTGGGATTGGGTTCTGGAGATGATGGAATCTACGGATGAAGACGATGAAACAGTAATTGCCTTCATGGAATGGTATGCTGAAAATGAAAACAGAGTCAATAAAGCATACCATGAATTTTCTGGTTTGACCACTTTAGAGAGCAGTACAGGAGACCTGTGGACAAATTGGACAGGAAATACTCAGTGGAATGGAGATGGTACAGTATCAGCTCCATATGAAATCAATGAGTTGTCTGACCTGATGGGACTGTCAGAAATGGTTGCAGCTGGAAATGATTTTGCTGGAAAATATTTTGTTCTGACACAGGATATTGACATCGGAAATCTTAAACAGAGTTGGAATCCGATTGGATGGTATCAGAACAAAGCAGACCTCGGAAAAGCTGTAACAAATAAATTCCGTGGAAACTTTGATGGTGCTGGAAACACTATCAGCGGTCTTAAAGTAGTTAATGTTGCACATACATTAAATAATATAGGTCTTTTTGGTGCGGTTGAAGGCGGTTCTATTACCAATTTAACTGTAGATGCAGATGGTGGCGTAAAGGGTGGAGACAATGTAGGTATCTTAGCTGGCTCTGTTGAGGGAGACACTATTATCTATAATGTAACAGTAACAGGTTCTATTTCCTCTACCGGAGATGCTGGTGGTATTGCCGGACAGGTGACAGGAGATAGAAATGCAAAAGCTGGAACAGTTACCATCGAAAACTGTATTGCAGATGGAATAACCATTCAGGCTACAGATGATGGAAGCTATGTAGGTGGTATTGCCGGAAATGCTCAGAATACGAATATCATTGATGTTTCTGTTCGCACATATGATGGTGGCTCTAACCGTATTCAGGGACAGGGTTACGTTGGTGGTATCGTTGGAAGACAGAATCGTGCAAGCCTTTATAACACAATGGTAGAAGGAACTATTGGCGGTTCCGGCTCCAGGGCTATTGGTGGTATTGTAGGTAAGTATGAAAGCGGAAACACTATTCTTGCTCGCTTTGACGGAACAGTTGCAAACAGCAATAATGGAGGAGCTTCCAGAGAAGGAACATTCTTCGGTACAAGAGATGGTGCAAATAACTTCTCTTACGGAACTGGAAAGAGCGATAATTTTGCTTATCTGTTTACCACAGACGCATCTATGGCAAAAAAACCATTTGGAAGCAACATTGATAAAGATAATTCCTTTACCACAGATGCTCACATTGGTTACTGGACAAATGATGGACGCAACTTCCATTTAGTAGCAGGAACTCTTGACAAAGAACAGAAGGATGTTTACTTCTATGAAGAACTGGAAGCTGCTGTTAAGCACATTGTAATCAACAAACTTGGAAACACCTTCTCTACAGAAGAGTACTGGGATGGTTGTGATTTCAAAATTGACCATTTTGCTCCAAACTCTTTTGGTGCTCCAATTAGAGGATATCTGGTATCCATTCCAAGAATTGATGCAGCAACAGCCACTGGCTATGACACAGATGTAGCTACTTTAACTGCAATTGGCAAGACAACTAACTCTTACTACAAGCAGATTGATATGGATAATCCATCTGCTGTTGCCTATGGAGATGTAATTGAAGTTGCAACCGCAGCAAAGAACAGAAACGGCAATCGTTACCAGATGGTATACGATGAAAATGAACCTGGAAAGGTAAAACCTCCTACATATACTGACGAAAACGGAGATGTCATTGATATGACATATCAGTATGGCGGTCATTATACCTTTACCATGCCGGAAGCTGATACAGAGCTGAATGTAGAATACATCAAGGTTACAACAGGTCTTACCATGACTCCTCCGGAAACAACCATTAAAGTTGTTCAGACGAGAGAGGGAGACAGAAAGAACCCGCAGATTACTACAGCAGTTTACAATCAGGAAGGCAAACTGATTGCCAAGTATATTGGTGATACTGTTGACCAGTCCGTAACTCCAGACCCTGTAAGCATTCATGCAGAACACAATGGAGAAGGCAGTGCTCATGATAAGACTGTAAAATGGTCCATTGACAATGAAAATCTTCTTGTTTTATCTAATGTAGATACAACAAACTGGACAGAAAAAGATGCTCGTGTAATGCCGAACATGAAGTCCAACTTTATTACAACCACTCTTAATAAGAAGGTACAGGAGCAGATTGACAGCGGATATGCAAATGCTATTGACAACACCGTATATTCTGATGTTGCCATTGTAACTGCATCTACAAATCCGGATACATCTGTAGATAATCAGGCAGTTACAGCAAACACTCGTGTTAACGTAACCTTCCAGATTATTGATAATACAACCAGAAGAGTAGAAGGTCTTGTTCTTAGTGAGAGCGATATTGTAATCACAATTACAAGAAAACTGACAGGAGACAGAACCAAGCCAGTCGAGACTATCTTCTGTGACGAGCCTTCTGTATTGGGTGCAACTCTCAATCCAAGTAGACCATTTAACAAGAATGTTACATGGAGAGATGAAAACTCTGGTTCTATCATCGTTCTTGAACCTTATGGAGACCACAGTGAAAACTGTAGAGTTACCGCGCGTTACAATGCAGATGGCGTTTCCAATCCGCAGTGGATTCAGAGTGTAATCCAGGCTGATAATCAGAAACGTGCAAAAGACAAATATGTGAAATTGGACGGAAGCGCAACCAAGACAGAAGTAATCACCTCTGTTGCTGATGACCAGACTCACGGTGAAGTTTCTGCAAAATGTAATGTAACACTGAATTTCGTAACTGTAGATGAGACTGTAATTCATCCGGAGTCTATCTCAATGAGCCAGAACACCGTGGATTACGACCTTGCCATTACAAAGGCTGGAGACATCAACAGCGAAATCAAGGGATATGATGGATTTGAGACAACAGACCTTGACTGTACTGTAAATCCTGACTGCCCGGTAGATGATGCACATGAACCATATGACAGAAGCGTTACATGGTCTGTTTCTGACCCGGATGTATTAAGCATTGACCAGGATGGAAACATCACTCCTAACAAGGATGCTCAGTGGATTAAGGATGCTATGGTCAAAGCTCCTTACAAAGCAACCAAGACCGTTGAAGTCTATGCAACCGCAAATGACAACGGTGTAAAGGGTACTACAACCGTTACTTTAAATTATGTAACAAACTGCGTTGAGTTAGATAAGGAGACTATGGATTACAACTTATCCTTCACCAAGGCTGGAGATATTAAGTCTGCAACAACCAAGACAAATGGTTTTGATGTAAGAAACCTTGTTGCAAGTGTTTATCCGGAGCAGAAGGATGTTGTTTGGACTTCCTCTGATGCAGATGCAGTAACAGTAGTAGATGGTAAGATTACAGTAAATGAAAATGCTCAGTGGATTAAGGATGCAATGGCAAAAGCACCTTACACAGCAACCAAGACTGTAAACGTAACAGCTACTTACAATGGCATTGTAGATACATGTGTACTGACTTTGAATTTCAAGACAAATTGTGTTGAACTTCCGGCTGACACATTAACCTACAATATGGAACTCATTAAATCCGGCAGAAGAAGCAGTCCTACCTACACATGGAAGGGTGCAGATGCCAAGAAGTTTGTTGCTACTCCATATCCGGATACTAAGGTAGCTGTAACTTATGGAACATCTAACGCAGCAGCACTGACTGTTGCAAAGGATGGAACAATCGCTCCTGTATTAAATGTAGATGCAGAGTGGATGAAGCCAGCAATGTCTTATCCGTACACAGCAACAACAAAAGTCAATATTTCTGGTGCAAGTGGAGAAAGCACAGATGTATGCGTTGTTACCTTAAATATCAAAGTTACTGACAACACCTATTCCGGCGGTAGCTCCTCCGGTGGCGGTGGTGGCGGTGGCGGTAGCTCCTCCGGTGGCGGTGGTGGCAGCCATGTAATTGGTGGCTCCACAACTGGCGGTCCTGGTGCTACTGGTCCTGGTGCTTCCGTACCTGATTATGTAATCAAGGATGGCAAGTGGGTATTCAACGAAAACAATAGCGGAAAATGGAACTATAAGGTTGGAAATATCAACACAGCCAATAAGTGGGCTGCTATCTTCAATCCGTATGCTGATACATCAAAGGGACAGGAAGCGTTCAGCTGGTTCAGATTTGATGCAAATGGCTTCATGGTAACTGGATGGTTCACAGATACAGATGGCAATGTTTATTTCCTTCACAATGTATCCGATAATACCCTTGGACGTATGTATACAGGCTGGAACTGGATTACTGGTGCAGATGGAAAGCAGAGATGCTACTACTTCAATCCGGTATCAGACGGTTTCAGAGGTAAACTCATGAAAAACACAACCATTAAAGACAGTACAGGTACTTGGACTGTAAATCAGAATGGTGAGTGGACTGTAAACGGAGTTGTTCAGGTAAGATAATTCCGTAATAGCAGTTACATAGGTCAAACAGGAGGGGCATGTTGCAGAACGCAATTTGCCCCTCCTTCAAAAAAAGGTAGGGGACTGTTGGCTTTTGACAGAAAACAAAAATGTTTATATGGGTTCGATTCCCGTTTCCCCTCTTTACAGAAGTTTCTGTAAACAGTACATTGAAAACCGAATAAAAATATTTGATAGAAAAGCCGAAAATAAAGGAAACTTACGAAAGTATGTTTTCTTTATTACATTTAAAAATAAGGTAGCATTTTTGCCGTTTTTATGTTATAATAATAGCATAGGAAACCAAAATACTAACACTTTTAAATGAATATTTTCTCTGACGGAACGGGATATTAGGATTTGCGACCTTAATAAAACAGTTCAAAGGAGAGAAGATTATGAGAAAGGGTTTTATTAAGGTTTTAACAGCAACAGCGTTATTAAGCATGTTAGCTTCGTCAACCGTATTTGCTGGACAGTGGAAGTCCGATAATAATGGCTGGTGGTATCAGAATGATAATGGCAGCTATCCGACAAACACATGGCAGTGGATTGATGGAAACGGTGATGGTGTTTCCGAAAGCTATTATTTTAATGAAAACGGTTATATGCTTGCCAATACTGTAACGCCTGATAATTATACAGTAAATGCAGATGGTGCGTGGACCGTAAATGGAATCGTTCAGACACAGGGGCAATCAACAGCTACAAATCCTGTTCAGAATTATGATGAACAGTATCCATTAAAGGGTAGAGTAGAGAAGTACTTTGGAATATCAAAATTAGAAGGAGAATCTGGTTATCTCGTTCCGTATTGGAATAGCACTCACGTTATTCGTGAAGGTGTTGTTCCGGCTGGAATGACGGGAATGACATATATTTCTCAAAAAGCAGTTGAAGACAAAGATATTTCTTATCTGTATCCTACAGGTGGATATAATTTATCCGTTCTCGGTATTCTGGCTGGATTCCCGGCAAAAACCCCATATAGTGATTCTGTAGAAACCAAGGAACTTTTAAACGAAGTCAAAGCATTCATGAACAGCTTTGATTGGAGAAATGCTTCTGATTTGGAAAAGGCTACCCGTATTTGTAATCGTATTCATCAGGCTTCCTACGACCATGATGCTGCTAACGAAGCAGATACTACAGGTTGGTCCAATTCTGTAAGCTATGGGGCGTATGGTTGCCTTGTAAAAGGAAAGGCTGTATGTCAGGGGTATACCGAAGCTGCTGGTTTATTAGGATACGCAGTAGGTCTTAAAACATTTGAAATGGGTGATGTAGGACATACTTATCCATTATTCTTGGTAGACGGTATTTGGCTTGCAAATGAACCTACTACACAGGATAAGTACTTTACTGTAGCAGATGTGTACAAATACAATCCGATTTATCGCACTATGTTAATGACAGGGGCAGACACCTCTAATTATACATCAAAAGACAAATATCAGGTAATTGGAGATTATTGTTATAACACAGGATACACCATGCCAGACGAAGCACAGGTAAGAAAATTCGGAAATACTAGAACAGTTTTCGATAAGATTGCCATTGATTTCAAATCTGAATACAGATAAGGGAAAAGCGAGACAGCTATCAAATATTTTTATTTGGTAGCTGTCTTTTTAATTTCTCAAATTTCATCTAATAAAAAATAATAAAGTTTAAAATATAAAGCTATGGGGAGAGAATGTTATGAACGTAAATGGAATACTTACGCAACACACTGAATTTGAAGAACACCATATTGAAGAATACAAATTTTTATCAGAGCCAACAGAATTAATACTTACATTAAAATGCAGAGCATGGGGTAAGAGTATGGGACTCATATGCTTTTTCGAAAACGAAGAAGGCAACAAAATAAAAGCATATGCGTTCCGAAAAAATAAAGATGGAGTTGAGATGTATACCCCAACAAAGAGCAAAATTGATTTTTCAAAAGTTCAAGATGGTACAAGATGGAAATGCATATTCGAATTAAATAGAAATAAACGCTTGTCTTGGGTATCTGCGGAGCCTATGGGATAAAATTTTAAAGTGCATTATGTTCGAAGAAACTTCACAACCAAAAGGAGACACATGAATCAATATAGAATCACATATGAAGCATTGTTTTTACCGAGACCACTACAGGGATTTGAATATAAAGGAAAACATATTGAAGCCTTGGCTTTATACTTTCTTTACAGATATTTTGATTCCAAAACAGGGGAGGAAATTTTCTTCAAACAGGAAGAACAACCTGCCAGAGAATTTAACTGTAACATAGATAAAGAGCATCTTTATCAAATGACTCCATTACATAGAACAGACTGTAAGGTGACATATGAATTACATGAATGTTATCTCTATTCCAGATTGGAACAATACCCAGAGATGATTACTTGTGAAGATGCTCTGGATATTTTAAAAGAAAATTTTCAGTGGTGGGATAATTCTAATAATAAACCTACTCAATGCACATCTTATGGAATGGTTAAAGAGGAGAAAATATTATGAAAAAGAATAAAGTGATTTTATTGACAGCGTTACTGGCTGCATCTCTTTGTGGATGTGCAAAAGAAGAAAAGCCATCTACTGAAAATACAATTATACAGGAGACAGTTACAGAATCTGCACTGTCAGAGAAGTCGGATAAAGAGACCATAGAGGAAACTGAGAAGGACTCTGTACAGGAAACAAAAAACAGTAGCATCAGCGAGGATTTCAAAGAACATTATAATGAAATCACGATTGATGGAAAAACTTTAAAACTCCCAATCAGCTACAAGGAATTTGTAGATGCTGGATTTGATGTTCAGTCTACCTATTTAGATACAATATATAAAAGGGAGCGAACAGGAGGAAGTGCCTGTTGGAAGGAAGGAGAGAACAGTTTCTTTGCAGTGGAAATCAGCCAGAACAGAACTGATGATGATATTGATATAGCAGAAGGAGATATTATGTCTTTCACTTGGGACCGTATGTCATGGGGTGGACAAAATGTGACATTCTATGGAGGAATTAATGCAGAATCTACCAGAGAAGAAGTTGCTGCTGTTTTAGATGAAATAAGTAGTGATGAAGACTCGGCATCCTATGAATTGTTTTTAGATGAAGACAAAACAATGGGAATCTATGTTCTGTTCCTGGGAGATGAACTGACCACAGTGAATCTATATACAAATTATATAGAATAAAACGTATCGTGCCATAAACACTCTACAGCCAACAACGCATTAGCGTTTTATATATAGAACTAAAAATACATGGAGGAAATTTATATGAAAAAGAAAGTGTATCATAATACATCTTAGAAATGTATCGTGTTAAAACACCCAAAAGCCAAAGTTTTTATTAAAATAAAAACAATGAAACATGGAGGTACTTATGAAAAAGGGACGATTGAAACGAGGGTTGGCACTGTTTCTATCCACAGTCACTCTCAGTATGTCTGTAATTCCCCATCTGCCCCCTGATATCTTGACGGCTTATGCCTTTAGGATGCATTTTAATACCTCGACCAGTGGAGATGGTCATTATGATATCAGTGGTTCGGTTGATAACCAAGGAATTGAAACAGCCTTCCTTTGTATGAAAAAAGGAGCCAGTGCAAAATCTGAGTATGACTACTATAAAACAGATAATGATGTCAGTTATTCGGAAGGTTCTATTGAGCATAAACGTCTGTTTTGGGCGTATTTGCTGACACACGGAAATACTACAGGAATTCATCCTGAATTCAATGACCATTCGATAGAAGATACATTTGGAAAACCATTTGAGGGAAATACCAAAGTAGCAAAAGAAGTTGCCTGGTCACATGGCAAAACCAACGGTGGAGATGCAAGAATTGATACTATGGCAACTGACGGTTTTATGCAGCTTGAAAATATTCCAGCTGGCTGTAAATCCCCACAGGACATTTTTAATTCCGTCAGCAAGTATGGAACACCAGAAGATGCTATTTCTATGGATTATTTAAAATCCGGTCCTGGAGAATTTGATGCCAAAAAACTTTATGATATGGCTGGATTACAAGATTGGGCTACATTTAGAAAATACTGTACCATAGAAGGCTTTCCAGTTAAGGTTTCAGGACCAGCGGGAGATAGAGAATATCCAATTCAAATCACATATGATGATTACTCATTTACATGGACAGTTATCGACCCGGATACAAAATATCCAGTTGCATCTTTGGAAAAGGGAGAAGTTATTTTCAAAGTTAAATATAATCCTGAAATATTTAAGGTATTAAATGTAACTGGATTAATTGAATATTTCGAGACTGATGATGCAAAGAACAAAGAGTCTCAGCCGTTTTACCGTGCATTTGGTAAAGTGAAAGTAACATATCCTGAGTTCTACATGACAACCAAATGGAAGCCACAAGAGCCACAGGAACCAACTCCGGGTGGTGGAGGTAGTGGTTTAGGTGAAGGTGACACAATTTCTGTAAAGATTTACGAACATAAGGAAACCTTTGAAAGCCACTATAAAGTAGACCTCACAAAATATGATTACGAAACCGGACATCCTCTGAAAGATTCTATCTGGCAAGTATTGGAAGCCTTCCCTGATAAGGACCAGATTGGTACTGATGATGAAACGGATGGTAAGCTCGTAGAAAGTAAAATGCGAGAAGACCCGACCACATGGGATAACTGGTTGATTTTTGAAGAGGACATGGAAACGGATGAAAATGGATATATTAGCCATGACGATGAACGTTTCTATGATTTTGCACACAAATACTGTGACGGACATCCGATTCCACCAGAACCAGAAAGTAGTGGAGATGCCGAAGCAGATGAAGAAGCAGCGGATGAATATGCTCAGTTAATGGAGGAGTGGCAAGCAGCCGTTGACGAATGCGCCCAGGTTGCTGCTGACAGCAATGGAACATTCCATCACTGGGAATGTGGCTCTGAAACCGAACCATCCGAAGCAGAAGCATTTGAAGGCTCTGGATGTAAAACAGCCAGAGACCAGGCATATGAGAATTTCATTAATCTGAGATATTCCTACACCTTTAGAGAGGTTGACCCACGATATGGATATATCATTCATGGACCAAACGGACATCCGGATGATGTTCCTATTGAAATTGTAACCATTGCTTCTTCCGAAGCAGAAAAGGAAGCTGAGTGGACCGAATGCAGTAATGCAGATATTATTGTAGAAGGAAAAGCAGATAGTTCTCTTGGTGGAGGAAACAAGGATGAAGAAGGTGGAGAAGAAGGTGAAACAGAAAATGCAAGAGTTTTCATGGGAAGCCGTAGAAAGAAATCTTCTGATTCAAACACTGAAAGCAGATTGTATCTTACTGAAAAATATGAACTTTCCTGGGGCGAACAGATAGTCAATGCATTACGCAACTTTGTTGGTCTTCCGGATAAGTTTGTAGAAGAAAACAAATTCGAAATCAATATTGTTGCAGAGTATGACGAAGTTGAAGAAGCAACTCCTTCTGATGCAGAATATGTTGATGAAGAATTCCTGATTGACGATGTAGTTAATTCGACAACAGAGGAGACCAAGCCAGTAGAGGAAACTGAAAGTCAGGCAGAAGAAACCAAACCGGAAAAGGTAGAGCCTACAGTTCCTGAGACGGAGGAGCCAACAGCACCTACGCCAGCAGAAACAAAACCAGTAGAAGAAACCAAGCCTGAGAAAGAAGAACCTACTGCACCTACACCAGCAGAAACAAAACCGGAAGAGAGCAAACCTGAAAAAGTAGAGCCTACTGCTGCCGAAACGGAAGCTGAGACAGAAGCAAAAGCCGAGACTGAATCTAACAAGGAACAGGTCAAGGAAGAAGTAACCGAAGAATCGAAAGAAATCAGCATTTCTGTTTCTCCGAGAAAAGTTCCATTGGTATCTGCAAAAAAACCAGAAGAAGCTATTCCGGAAGAAACTATAGCAGAAGAGAATAAACCTGAAAGGGAAGAACCTACTGCTGCCGAAACGGAAGCTGAGACAGAAGCAACAAAACCGGAAAAACCGGAAGAGAGCAAACCTGAAAAGGTAGAACCTACAGTTGCCGAGACAAAAGCTCCTGTAGCAGAAGAGAGCGAACCGGGAAAACCGGAGATAGAAACCAGTAAACCGGACAACGTCTTAGAGGATGAGACTATCGCAGATGAAGATATTATTGCAGAAGATGATATCATCATTGACGAAGACAGACTCTTAGATGAAGATGAAGCAACGCCGTCCAATACAGACAGACCGCAGAGGACATCCTATGATTATGAGCGTGAAGGTGTTACCTTTACACTTGAAAAAACAGACCCAGGCAAATTCTATGAAGCTGCGGGTGGATACATTGACCTTGATGGGGCAATCGTTGATTCTCAGCCGGAAGTCGATAAAGGACCCGCTGACAATATTGGACATAGCTTTAAAGTTTATGACCACCGTGTACCAGGACAAATTCACTTTAACAAGAAAGATATGCAACTGGCTGCCGGAGAAAATCCAGACTATGATGCATATGGCGATACTCAGGGTGACTCAACCTTAGAGGGTGCTGTATACGGACTGTTCGCAGCGGATGATATCTATGGACCGGATACACAGAGAGACGATTCTGGAAATGTAGTCAAAGGAACAGGAATTATCTTTGATGCCAATGACCTTGTGGCGGTTGCCACAACGGACAAGAACGGAGATGGCTCATTCCTTACCATTACAGAGAAACCGCATAGCATTTATAACTATAAGGAAGGAAAAATCGAATATACCGGAAAGGAATATCCGAAGAACCTGTATGATGCAGATACTTATAGGAAAGAATACGATGAGGAAGAGACCGGAAGAATCTACAAAGACAACGTAACCACAAATGGAGACTACTGGATAGGTAGACCTCTGATTCTTGGAAACTACTATATTAAAGAGCTTACCCGTTCCGAAGGCTTTGAGCTTTCCATCACAGGTAAGGATATGGAAGTAACCAACCCAACTGATGATAACCGGAATGATTACGGAGACACTGACGATTCCAAAACACATCCAGAAGGAAGTGCTTGGATAAAAGAGAAGATGAAACATGTCGTAACATTCCCGGAAGGAAACGCAGCATATGGAAACAGGGAAAACCTCTTTGATATCATGGTAGGTTCCAACAATGCGACAAAGGGATTCAATGTTGTTATTGACGGACTGCCAGAAGGAGCGGACTTCTACTTTGACGATGTAAAGACTCAGGATGTTATCATCCAGGTTCCGGTTGGTGGAACATGGGAAGATGCAAAAGAAGAGCCGTTATACATGACAGCGGAAGATTCCACAACTCCGAAGAGAGATATTGATGGAAACCCGATTAAAAATCCAAATGCAACCCTGATTCCTTCTCCGTATGTTGGAGTCGGATTTGAAGCAAAAAAAGCAACAGGCACAACTGCAAAACCATCTGATACAGGAAAATATAACGCAGCATATAAAGACGAGGACGCAAACTTCCGCTATGTGAAGTACGAACTTGAACAGATGATGCGTAGCATGGGAATTGATACACCAAAAGACAGTGCAACTGGTTCTTATTCCCAGATAGATTTCCCAGTTTACGATGAAGCAACAGGTGGTGGTGCATATGGAATGCCAGAAGTTACTATCAATGTAAGCAATGTATCAACCAACGCATCCGTTATCAATGCGATTCTGGATTATTACATTGCAAACCGCATTTACACTTATGGTGGTTTGCAGAGCATCCAGATGACAGGAAACACTGCAAGAGTAACCATTGTAGTTGGAATGAGTCCGAAGAAGACAACTCTTTATGAGTTAGATGATACAGGCAATGCAGTTGCCGGATACTTATTCAAACTTAATGAAAAGACCAAACGCTATGTATTAAGGAAGTATACAGGAGACCAGGTACAGGTTGTTCAGATTCCGGGTGCAAATGGCAAAGCAAAAGTAGTCTTTGCTCCAGATTTCAGAATTAATGAAAATGGAATGCCAGAAGACCTTATGTCAACCATGTCAGGTGAAGAATACCTCTGCTATGCTCCAGGAGATACCCTGTATGATTACTGGTATCAGGATGGAAATGGCAACTGGGTGGGACATGAAAAAGTCAGAAGAAAAGTTTATGTTCCGAAATTTGAGGACCAGAAGGTAGAACAGTCTACTACCAATACCTCTAAGGTTCCAGTTGTTCCGTCTAAGGAAGCCGTAAAAGACCCGGTAGGAAGCACTTATGTGGTTTATGACCCGATTTCCAAACAGTACACCTTACATGCTGGCGCAAAAGACGCTGATTTAGGTGGCGTGAAGTCATCCCACTTTACGATTGCCATTGACGATGGAAGAACCCAGCTTACACAGGCTGACATCGACAAGATTGGCGAAAACAATGTTTGGGGCTATGAAGTAGGAAAGACTATCAGCAACTCCGCTTACATCATGCGAGTTTCCGGTGCGGGTGCGAGTGTGCATACCTCTGAGGACTTTAATCAGGATGAGTCTTACATTAAGAATCAGAGACTTGTCTACAGTGGAATGTTTGACCTCATCGAAGATGGAAATACAAACAATTCACCAAATCCGGTGCAAGAGCGTATTATTGCACAGAAGATTAAAGTTACAAAGAACATTGATGAAAAATCCTACAATAACACAAACTCTTACACAGAAGTACACGAAGACTGGTTCACAGAAACCTTTGGCGGTTTATTCGGAAAGAATTCTCCAGCCAAGAAGATGGATAACTTCCGCTTCAAGGTTTACTTAAAGTCAAACCTGGAACGCCTGTATCGTGACAATGACGGAAATGTGCTCTGGCAAGACAGACTGGGAAATGAAATTGATGTCCTTGACAGAAATAAGAAGTTCCCGGCACTGGTCAACAAGATTTATACCAAAGTAACTCATGTGACGAATCCGCTTTATAAGGATTCCGAAGATGCAATCGTAAGCAATGACGCTCTGTACAGCTACACAGACGGATATATCAATGAAAACCAGAATAATGGTTATACTTCTATTCTGGAGACCATTGAAGTCAAGATGGAAGATAATGCTTCTACCAGAATGGTCAGGGCTTACAATTACGACAAGTTCTTTGATGCGGTAGCAGTTGCAAACAATGATAAGTGGGACGATGCAAACCCGACCTACACCTCATGGCAGCCTATCGGAAACACAGCAAACCGCACGGACAAGACCATTGAAAATGCGAAGGTTTCTGACAAGGTAAGACAGTTTGCGATTGACTGGTATCTGGATGATGAAATTGCAAAATTAATCAAGAAAGTACCAAACAACCCAGCAGAGAACGAAGACAAAGACGGAAGTGTTCCTTATTCAGACGAAATGTATGATGAAGCACTCCGCAATGCAATCATCAAAGCAGAGAACTACTTGAAGCCATTCTTCTCCTATGATATGGATGAAATTTATTCCATCGAATGGGATAGTGAAGAAAACGGTGGCAAGGATAAGGATACAACAACCTTATCAGCAAATACTCTCTACGGAGATGCAGCAAACGACAGCGAAGGCTACTACTTTGCAAACTCCCAGTATCTGCCTTATGGTACATATGTGGTAGTAGAGCAGCAGCCAAGATATGACCACTTAGAAGACTTTAAGAACAAACACTATCAGATTGATAAGCCAAGAGAAGTAATCCTTCCTTCTGTTTATGAAAATCACGATGGCGCACAGGCTTCTCCGGAAGTGACCAATCCGTATTATAACTATGATGCGAATATCACACAGCCAGACATGGAGAAGAAGTACAAAATCCGATTTAATGAGGAAGCACTTCATCTCATCAAGGGAAGAAATGCAGAAGGTGACTTCGAGGTTTACAAGTACGGAATGGATATTGACAACATTGATAATGGCGTAACGGGAGCTGCTGCCGGAGATTACTTCGCACTGACCCAGAGTGAATTCAAACCGTACAAGAACTACTACAACGAACAGGATGACAGAACGACAGGAAATGTTCCTTACTATCTGACAGAAGGTTTGAGTGGTAGAACTGGAGTATCCAAATATTACAGATACAGTTCCGTAGCAGAAAATGCGGGAACGGCAAATGAAGTACAGTACACAGGTGGAACAAAGACAGAGGATAACGGACCGGGATTCTTCTATAAGGATAACGTAAAGACCATGCAGGGCGAGCAGATTGCCTATGATGGCAAATACGCACCAATGTTAGTTCCGTGGACTGTAGTAGCACCAAATGACACTGCGGATGAAGAAGCAGATGCAGTAGTACAGGCAAACGGCGAAAGCACTTATAAGGGATATGACTACACGAAATTCCGCAACCGTTTCTTTACCACAAAGTTAAGACTTGAGAAGCTGGATTCCGAAACCCATGAAAACATCCTTCATGATGGAGCAATCTTCAACATCTATGCTGCAAAGCGAAATGATGCGAAGGATGGCAATGGCGAAGTTATGTTCTATGAAGAGGACACTCTGATTTCCGGAACAAAGGAATTCTTAGAGTCCATGTGTGCAACAGACATTAAGCCTATCGCAAGACGATTCTCCTTCATAGACCGTCTGACCGGAAAGGAATATGGACCTGGAAATCTTTATACGGGAACTGTTCCGGCTGGCACTCCGATTTGTGAAGAGCCTGAAAAGATTATCCTTGGAGATTCCGAAGGAAATCAGACTGTCGCATTCAAGTCCTATTCAACCGTCCTTGACGGAAAGATGAAGGATGAGGAGACCAATACCAATCTGGTTTACCAGAACCAGACAGTAGGTTATATTGAAACACCACAGCCGTTAGGTGCGGGTGTCTATGTAATCTGCGAAGCAAAAGCACCATCTGGCTACACCAGAAGCAAACCTATTGCTGTAGAAGTATATTCAGACAAGGTTACATATTATAAACAGGCGAATAAGGATGAAAGAGTTCTTGCAGCCATGTATGAGTACCCATCTGATAATCCGACTACCAATGGAAACAAGCCACAGGATATTGTAAATGTGGCAAGAGTCAATGTAGAAAACGCTCCTATTAAGCTGACTGTTGAGAAAGTCAAAGAGTCCAGCCAGGGAACAGCAAACACTACACCGGATAAGACCGTAAAATACAAAGTCAGTGGAAGAGTAGACGGCACTTTAGCAGAGATTGGAAACAATCCGGATTTAGAGTACGCATACAATGAAGCTGGAGAGTATTTAGGGTATGCTTGGAAGAAGGGTACTCTGGAATATCTGGTAGAAAGAAAGAATGCTGGAGAAAACGTTGAGATAGCCTATGAGGGCAAGGTATTTGCCGGATATGGTTTCGTGACGAAGACCCTTGAGACCGCAGACGATGCCAACGGATATGTTGCGGGAGCAACCATGACCCTCTTTGATGCACTGGAAATCAAACTTTCCGGTGACACACAGGACCATGCATATGAAGGTCTTGTGATTGAAAGAACTGCCGACAACAATATCAGCAGAATGTATGTAAAACAGGGATATGCCGGAAATAAAGTCGAATTCGTAAAAGAAAAAGATGAAGACGGCAAAGAATATGTCCTTGAATATCCGGCTGGCGTAGATAAGAACCAGAACCCGATTAAGGCAGAAGGTAACATCTGGACAGCAGAGACGATTGAAAGACCGGATACAGATATCCTGTATTACGACCTTGACAGTCTGGAAGTCATTTCCGTTGATAATGTAGATGGCAAGAAAATCAAGTACGGATACAATAAAGACCATGATAAGGTATCCATTGATGTACTGGAATCTGATAAGAAGAATCATCCAAAGACAGATACCGAGTATTCCATCTATGCATTTAAGGGTGGAATCCCATACTTAGAGTTTGTTGGTGGAGACTTCAACGAAATCAGCTATTCCGCTATCAATAAGACCATAACGGTTGGAGAAGGCACAGTGGTATATCATCTTGACCGAGATGGAAACCGTGATGCCAAGGTAGACCCGTATACAGGCATGGCATACGTTACGGAAGAAAAACCGGACGGAAGCGAAAGAGTCCTTGTATGGGCTGTCAACATCCACCGAGATGAGTTTGGAAACATTATCGCAAGAGACAAGATTACCACCTCCAGAATTGCAACTCTGGGAGAAAACGTAGACGGATATCATGAGGATGAGATTGTGGATGTTACCAATAACTCCGGACATGACATTCCGAATGAAGAAAAGCCGTACTACGAGCACAGCGAATCCGGTTACATTACCGGAACATGGGACTCTGCTGCCGGAGAAGAAAGCCATAAGGAGAGTACCGTAAACAAGAACGAAAATGGTCAGAATATGAATGATGATGTTCTGGTGGACGATAACAATGGTACGTTCAACAAGGAACTGAATCCGACATACGATGAACACGGTCTTGTAAACTACTACCAGAGAAGTGACGAAACCTATGATAAGGGAACCGAACTCTATGACAGAAACGGAGACTTTGTCAGATATCAGGATTCCGACAATCTGGAAGAGTACAACAATGCAGCTTACAGAATCAACGACCATGACGAGTTATTTGATGGAGATGAAACCAAGGAGCATCAGACACAGAAGAATCTCTGGCATAGACAGGGAGAAAACTACATTCTGGAGAATACCTGGGTAACATCCGACAAGACTCCAAATGACCCGTTTGACACCACTCCGATGGATGGACAGCCTGACGTACTCAAACGAGTACCAGTCGGACACTACATCATGGAAGAGTTAAAAGTACCGAAGGGCTACTTAAAGGGAATGCCAACAGGTATCACTGTCAATGAAACGGATGTAATGCATCACGCCAGCATGATAGATAAGACCACCAAAGTTGAGATTTCCAAGATTGACGGTACAGACAAGCAGACATTCGACATCATCAACATGGAGACCGGATTAAAGGAAGGTACAACCGTTGAAGGTAAGAATGGCTATGGATACGGACAGGTAGCGGATGCAATCATTGCTCTTTACAAAGCAAAGAAAGTATATACCGCAGACTTTATTACCTATCCGAAGGGTTACTATCTGGTTCGTGAGAATCCGAATGGGGACCCGATTACCTACTATGCAACAGACAGTATGGTAAGCAGCATCAAGGAGTTGACAGCGAAGTGGACAACGGAAGCTGCACCTATCTATTTAGAAGGTGTACCGGAAGGTTACTATCTGTTAGAAGAACTTGAGACTCCGGATGGATTTGCAACCGCAGAGCCGTTAGAGGTTTATATCAGCAACACCGCAGAAGTCCAGACTGTTATTATGAAGGATGACCATACAAAGGTAGAGGTTGCCAAGCATGAAATGACAGACAAGGGCAAGGAACTGTTAAATGGAGCTGGCTTTACCCTTTATAAAGGCAATGCAGACGGAACTTACAATCCGGCTGATGTAGTGGATACCTGGATGAGTGATGACATGACAGATTATACAGATGTCATTAATCTGAAAGACTATCCAAACACATCCGGAGAAGATAAGGAATCCGGTTTCCGAAGCGAGTTTGAAGCCATGTACAAAGAATATGGCACAACAGAAGGTACAGCCATTCGTTGGTCTGTAGAACGTACTGCAAAGAGAAGTTCCACAGATGATAATGCATGGGTACTGGAAGACAGAAAACTTGTAACGGTAGCAAACAATGTTGTAACATTCCCGGCTGGTATGTCAGAGGAAGACAAACAGGGATTCCTTGCAGCATACAATGCCAATAAGAAAAATGAGAACATCATCAAGTGGGCGAATGAGAAGTCAGCAACGTATGTATCCCATACACAGATTGACGGCTCTATCGTAGACGGAAAACCATCCGCTACGAAATTCCCGACCACAGCAACGATGCTGTTTGAAACAAACGATGGTAAGCAGATAGAAATTACAGCTTATCAGGAGTCCGCAGACAGGACCGGAACAACTTATCAGTTTGACTATAAGTTCGACTATAAGAAACTTCCGTCCATCAACAAGTATGCAAATGCATACACAACCATAGATGGACACAGGAGATTTGATTATCTCCCAATCAATTCCACCTATGTACTGGTTGAGACCACTGTACCGGATGGATATGCGAAAGCAGAAAACATCGTCATTACCGTTAAGGATATGGTAGACGTACAGTACTACTCAGTCATCAACGAAACAACCGCAATCAGAATTTCCAAGGTATCCGAAGGAAAAGAAGATGAACTCGTGGGTGCAAAACTGGCACTTTACAAGGCAGCAGATGATGGTACATTCGTACAGGATGAAGCACATCTGATTACCACATGGGTATCTGGAAATGATGGGACTTACACGGATACAGACTTTGTAAATGGTCTGATTCCGGATGGTTACGAGAAGGGAGACTTAAAGCCACATACCATTCACGGATTGAAAGATGGAACATACTACTTAGCCGAGCTTTCAACACCGCCTTACTACACAACCTTTGAGCCAGTGAAGATTGAATATACTGGCAGCGAGGAAATCAAGTTTGTGCGTGTGTCTGATAAGCCAGTCCTTGGAGAACTGATTATTCGCAAGACGGATATGAATGATGCTCCGTTAAAGGGCGTAACTTTCGAACTGAAAGCATATAACAAGGCTGGAGATGTCGTACTTGAGAAACATGTGAGTGACACAAACGGTATTGTGACCGTAAGAGACCTTCCTGTAGGAGAAGTAACACAGGATGGAACAATCGTTCCGTACACCTACAAACTTCGAGAGGTGAATCCTCCGAACGGATTTGCTGCAAGTGCAGTGATTAAGTCCTTCCAGTTTGACCCGGACAAGGGTGGAGTTTCTTATCAATATGGTGAGTTCGCAACGGAGAACGTAACTGTTAAGAACGAAAAGACCAAGATTTACATTGAGAAGAGAGATTTCACACATCTGGAAGATGATGGAATTGAAGGAGCATTCATCGAAGGAGCTGTCCTGGCAGTCTATGAAGTAGAAGGCAAAGATGCCGAAGATAATTACATCTATGATGAGACAAAGGCACTGGATACCTGGACTACATCAAAAGATGAGCCAAGACACATGATTGAAGGCTTAGTAGCCGGAAAGAGCTATCTGCTCAAGGAGTTAAAGGCTCCGGAGGGATATAACCTCATGAAGCCTATCGTCTTCACGATTTCCGAAAACGGCAGAAGCATTCAGAGTGTAACCAATAAACTGAATACTATCACAGTCAACTACATCACACCAGAAAGCCAGTATCTTGACACAGACAATCTGGACATTGATTCCATTGAATCTGTAACACTGACTGGTAGGTATGTATCCAAGGTTGAAATGGTAGTAACTGACAAATCCGGACAGGAAGTTGCTTCTTGGACTTCTGACGGAAATCCGCACACCATCTTAAATACAGATGGATTAACAGGCGGGGAGGTTTATACCTTCACAGAGTACACCTGTTACTCTGACGGAAGCAGAACAGCCACAGAAAAGACCACCAAGCGTGTGAACTTCAATGAAAGTGGCGAATACGTTGTAGATTCCAGACAGGTTGGTTCTACGAACCTGACCCTTTACTGGGCTGATGGTACGGAGATTGAGCACTTTACTCCAAACTCCTTTGTAAATTACAAGACCATCAAAAACAATGTAAATCCGGAGAATCCGAAGGTAACGATTAAAAACCGCAACGGAGTCAATGGAGATGTTCTGGACCCGAAACAGGTAGTAATTAACACGATTGCTTATGTCAATACAGCGAATATCAAGACAGATATTACAGTAAAGGCAAAAGTAAACAATGCACTGATTCTTAACGCAGAGGACGGTGGCACAGTATCCGGAGATACCATTACATGGGTAGTGAAGGATGTTGCTCCTTCCACAAGCGGATATGTAACCTTTGACACACAGGTAGATGATAGGTCTCAGGAAACCATAAGCGTAGATGCTGAAATCTCCTTTAATACAAAGACATTCAGTACCAGCAAGTTTGCACCTATCATGCAGCCGAACAAACTGACTGTATATAACGAGCTGACAGGCTCCGGTAAAGAAATGTATGCCGGAGAAACCTCCAACTTCCGTATCAGACTCTACAGCGAGCTTGGTGCTGAGTTAAAGGGTATCTATCAGTACACAGGCAGCAGAACCGGAGAAATGAGAAGTGGTGACATCATTACCCTCGCTGGCAATGAATACATCGTCATTAATCCTGGCAACATTTACAAAAACGTAAAATACAAAGTTGAGCGAATTCCTGATGAAACTCAGAAAGTATTTACGGAACGTAACACAGAAGGCGTTGCAGCAGAGGACACCGGAGCATTTGCAGTATTTACACGAAATGTAAAGGATACCTCAGAACGTGAACTCTTCGTTAAGGGAGGAAAGTATCTCTTAATTGAGACAACAAACTTCACAGATGGAGAGAGCCGTGAAAGCAACAAGATTCAGTTTACACTGAACGAAAACGCTTCTATCGACAGCATTGGCGGTTATGATAAAGAAACCCATGTTTCTTTAAGCAAGACTGATATTACAACCGGAGAAGAACTTCCGGGCGCACATATCGTCATCAAGGACAAGAATGGTAAAGTCATTGATGAGTGGACATCCACAACAGAACCGCACATCATCACAGGAAAACTGACTCCGGGTGAGGAATACACCATGATTGAGGAAGGTGCTCCAGATGGATACGGTTATGCAGAAGAAATTAAGTTCACTGTAAACGAAGACGGAACTGTAGACAAGGTAGTAATGGAAGACAAGAAGACCCATGTGGTATTCCACAAAACTGACATTACAACCGGAGAAGAATTACCTGGCGCACACATCGTTATCAAAGATAAGGATGGCAAGGTAGTAGAAGAATGGATATCTACCACAGAGCCACATGAGATTGTTGGAAAGCTGATTGCTGGCGAAGAATACACCATGATTGAGGTTGGACCTCCGGATGGATATGCTTACTCAGCAGAGATTAAGTTCACAGTCAGTCTGGATGGAACAATTGATAAGGTGGTAATGGAAGATAAGCCGACTCATGTAACTATCACAAAGACCGATATCACAACTGGAGAAGAACTTCCGGGTGCTCATATTGTCATCAAGGACAAAGACGGTAACATCGTGGATGAGTGGATTTCCACAGACAAGCCACATGAAATCGTTGGCGAACTGATTGCTGGCGAAGAGTACACCATGATTGAGGAAGGTGCTCCGGACGGATACGGTTATGCAGAAGATATCAAGTTCACTGTAAACAAAGACGGCTCGATTACAACTGTAGTTATGGAAGACAAACCTACAAAGGTTGTAATCAGCAAGGTTGACATCACAACAGACAAGGAGCTTCCTGGCGCACATCTGCAAATCAAGGATAAAGCCGGAAACGTGATTGAGGAATGGGTTTCTACAGATAAACCTCATGAAATCACCGGAAAATTGATTGCGGGTCAGGAATACACTCTTATCGAGACAACAGCACCAAACGGCTATTTAGTAGCTGAGAGCATCACATTCACAGTCAATAGAGATGGTTCAGTCAACACTGTAGTCATGAAGGATGAAAGAAAGCCTTCTGGCGGTGGCAGTGGTGGTGGCGGTGGAGGTGGCAGCAGACCATCCAAACCGTCCAAGTATCCGATTGAACTTATCAAACGTAATGTAAACAATGAGTTCGTTCCAGGAGCGGAGTACGGTGTCTACACAGAAGGTGGACATTTGGTAACAAGCGGAACAACAGGCAGTGATGGAAAATTAACCCTGTATCTGTCTGCCGGAAGTTATTATGTACAGGAGATTTCCTCTCCATCCGGATACTCGCTGAACCCAATGAAATACCCAATCAAGGTATCCTCAAAAGGCTTAGAAGAGGGTGGAAGTGGAAATGCTGTAAATATGGTTGATGATTTTGCAGTCGTTGCCATCAGCAAACTTGACATAGCAACTCTTGAACCACTGGAAGGTGCAGTATTTACAATGTATACGATGGACGGAACACCTGTGGCAACTGCCACATCTGGACCGGAAGGCTATGCAGAGTTTAGACAGGTTCTTCATGGAGATTACTACATCATGGAGACAGGAGCACCAGAAGGTTACATTCTGTCACCAGAAAAACGATATGTAAGCATTACAAAGTTCTATACCAATGCAGCTCCGATTATCTGGTATAATAATCCGGATATATCGAAGCTGAGACCACGAACTGGAGATGACTCGCCAATCATCCCGGTTACAGTATTACTGCTTTTCGCAGTATCCGGTTTCTGCGTTTATTCTTACAAAACGAAAAAGAAAAAACGTGAGGAAGAATAAAACAGAACTGTAATTGAGGAGGGGGATACCTTTCCCCCTCCTTTTTTTAAAACACCTACAGTTTCTCGCTGATTTACCAAAAGATAAGCAGACAAAATAACAGGAGAAACATGAAATGAAAAAAAATTATGATGAATCAGGTCTTGTTGATTATATTCGAACACTTCGAAAAGAAAAAAACATCACACAGGAAGAGGTTGCAAATAGACTAGGAATCTCCAGAGGCATGTATGTAAGAATTGAAGGAGGGTTATCTCCATGTCTTCCCTATTTAGAAGGTCTGATAAATATAATTGGAGAAGATTTAAACTCTTACTTTCCATATGATATTAATTATTACACCAATCAAAGACTCTTCCTTTATATGTTGTTATTTGGAATTGACTGCAAAGATATTGCGGATGCATTAGAACTCAAAACGAATCAGGTAAAAAATCTTCTTAAATCTACAAGAAAAAAATATCTCATACAATATAAAGAGGAAATGGACGAATTATTTCCGGATTTGTATGAGGTTGACCTTAAAACAAAAATAAGACTAGCTGGGAAAAACAGTGTAATTGTCAAAATTGGAAAAAAGGAATATATATTTTTAAACGCCGCTGGGAAGAAAACAAAAGACACTTTTATTGAATTGATGAACAAATGACTACATAACATACAAAATCATCAGTTTTTCTCTAATTTTGATACCTTTTCCTTAAAGTAAACTTAATAAATTATAAGGGTTGACAGTTCATCGAACTATAGATTATTGTTATCTATAGATATAGCAGAGAGGAGAACTTATGGTCAATGATATATAAAAAAAACGAGTCAAAAAGCAAAAAGCAATTAAGAGCTGTTCAAAAACAGATAAACTCCTATTACAATCTTGAAATACCACAAAAATGTCCTTATTGTGGGGGAAAAATGGTAATCAGAAAAATTGGAGACTATTCACCGGACTCTATCAATGCAGAGAAACTTTTATGCGTATGTGAGCATTACAATAAAACATGCACATGCTCATTGAAGGTAAAAGAAAACCAAAATGGTAAACTCATTCCCAAAAGCATTCCGGCTGATAAAAATTTAAAATCCATGCGCTGTGAAGCACATTATTATATGGATGCTATTTTAAGATATTACATCTATGATACAATGGAAGATATCTACAATCATCTTTCAAAAATCGAAAATATAGATAGGAACCTACTGCATATCTCCATGATGCGAGAAGGCAGATGCAGAGAAGTTATTCTCGATTTATTAAAATTGCTCGCAGCTCATCCGGACAAAGTAAGAGGAAGAGTTAATCCTTATTATTCGACATTTCCTGGCATAAAAAGTATCTCTGAAAAAGATGCAGCAGCAAAAGAGTTACTTGTAAAAATTAAACAGCAAGTCAGGTAAGATATGAGGAAATACAATGGATAAAGAATTAGGTTTTGATGAAAAATGGGAGAAATGTGAATTGAGTGTACAGGCTTATAATCACTCATTTAAAAGCCCAGAAATGAAAAAAAAGAGAAAGCAAAAACGGATGGGAATTCTTCTTTTTTTCTTTTTACTAGAATTGCTATGGTTTTTTTTGGTGGCATCAGGAAAATATGGACTCAAGACCTCAACTGCTGGATTGTGGCTGCCAATCATTATTCTTTTTGTGGCTACAATCATAATTATGTTTACTACAGAGGAAAATCAAAGTCAGAAAGAAGCATTACATATTCAATGGTTAAGAAATAGAATCATGCCTGTATTATATCCACAGTTTCAATATGTGTATGAAAACAAAACAGATGTCAAAACAGGACTGATGGAATTTTACAAAGAACATGTTGATACAGGGGCAGAAGAGATGCACTACTTTGGCTGCCTGATGAATGAAACCATAGATATCTATGAATTTTCTATTTACAACAAAGAAAAACAGCCGAGTTTCTTTGGAGTATGTATTTTGCTTCCTGATGATAAAATAAAAAATAAATGCACATTGGACCGTACTATGGAAAAAATGGAAAAACAATATTATGCATTTAAAAATATAGAAGAAGGCTTTCATGTAGTATATAAAGATAACAATTTTTGGATATTTTGTTCGGAAGTCAGCTTTGATAACTTCATGGACAGCATGAATCATAAAAATAAAATGGTTCCGAACATAGCACCAATAAATGCTGAACAGGTAAAGGAAAATTATATTTTCTTAAATAGTATTTCTTCGGCAATTCAAAATGGAGTGGATGTAAAGAAATTGACAAAACAATAAAAATAGAGTATTATATATATAACAGTTTTTCAAACAAGTTTAATGGTTTATAAAGTCAGAAGCAGACTCATCTCTGCATCTGGCTTTTTTGCGCTTGAAAACTGAAATTGAACAAAAAGGAGGGTAGTACTTATCCAACCGGAAAGAACAAATCAAAATCAAAAAAGGAGAGAAAAATGAAATTCAAAGAAGGCGAAAGAGTTTTTGTTAGTGGAGATTCGGATTCCCTGTATATACAGGATTATCATGTTCGAGTAGCCACAAATGCAACAGTTTTGAAAGATGTTTCAAACAAGGCGAAAAAAGCACTTTTATCATTGGACAGAATTGATGGTGACGGAGATGTTACCGCAATGGTAATGCTGTCTGGCGTTTCAAAAATTGATGGTATTCAGTTGAAGCTTATAGAAAAATCCATAGATTATCTTTTATATGATGTAGATGGAGAACTTTACGGAACGGTTGAAGTACAGCTGGATAGAAAAAATGACATCCCGACATTTAACGGAACTATTATGCATATGCCAATGTATGAAACAGAAGAAAAACCATTAGGGAAGAACAGTTATTTCTATAAAACCATCAGGAATCAAGCACAAACGGATTGTCCAGATGCATTCTTGCAAATCGAAATACCTGTTGTAAGACCACTGACTTTTGCAGATTATGAAAGTGCAAAAGAATTAGATGTATTGTCAGAAAATAATGTTTCTCAAGTAGTAAAGGACCTGGAAGGATGCGAAGAAAATGATTACTCATGGGGGATTTTTTTAGGAGAAACCTTAATAGGTTATTGTACCCTGGGGTATGCGGATGCAATGGAAGATGTACTTATGCTGCATCCAATGTATTCAGATGATGCACTTTTATTAAGTGACGTTTTTATTAAAAAGGAATATCGTAAAAATGGATATGCATTATTACTGGTGAAAACAGTCATAGAAAGAAGACAAGAAGAAGAGAATGAACCTGTTTTTCTTGCTTTACTTGATGATGCTCTGAGTTATTTCTATGAAAAACTCGGATTTCATTGGGCGTTTGGAGAAGAATACATTATGGTTCATGACCGAAAGTAGAGGAGTGTAAGTATATGAAAATGAAAAAGGTTTCGATGAAGTATTTAGGAATGGATAGTTGGTCAAGACCCGTATATCAAGATGAAAATGGGAAACTGTGGAAAGATACAGACCCAAGAGCACATGTTCCGGCTAGTCTATATTCAGCCTTAAACAATGAGTTTGATGGGGAACCCGATGTGCCATTTCATGGAACTGCCAAATTTTTAGGAAAAAGAGTTACTTGGTAAGGAGAAAATAATGAGTGAATCAAATAAAAAGAATGACCCTGTTGTTGTAACATGTTATGGTAACACTGAAACATGGGAAAGCAGAGCAGAAGCAATGGCGTTTTATTTAGAAGCAATGGCTGCTTCTGAGGGAAGCGAATGCGAAAGATACAAAAACATATATGTTGCGTTAGCTTATGGAGAAAAAAATTGTAGTGATGGAGATGAATAAATGAAAGAGATGAAAAAAACAATGCAAAGAGTAGCTGTTACTTGGTAAATGTGTGGATACATTAATGTGGAAGCGGAATCCATAGAAAAAGCAATGGATATGGTTAAGAAAAATCCAGATGATTTTTCTCTTCCTGTAGAAAGTTATTATGTAGACGGAAGTTTTGTGCTGTCTACAGATGATGCAGAGATAATGAAAATTATGTGCAAAACAGATGAAATGTGATATGATAACGAAGTAGGAGGGATTCAGAATGGCATTAGCGAACAAATTGGGAATTCAAGAATCCGCAGAATTAGCCAGATTGGAAGAAAAACTCAGTAAAAAGAAAGCTGCTGAACTCTTTGAAAAGGGATTACTTGATACATTTGAAGTGGGGACCTTTGCGGGACTTGCAAAGATTCATAAATATTTGTTTGATGATATTTATGATTTTGCCGGACAGCTCCGGACTGTCAATATAGCAAAAGGAAATTTTCGATTTGCTCCATTAATGTATTTACAAACAGCTCTCGAAAATATAGACCATATGCCACAAAGTAATTTCGATGAAATTATCGAAAAATATGTGGAAATGAATGTAGCGCATCCGTTTCGAGAGGGAAACGGAAGAAGTACCCGCATCTGGTTAGATGCAATGCTGAAAAAAGAAATTGGACAAGTTGTGGATTGGAGCCAGGTAGATAAAGAAGATTATCTTTTGGCTATGGAAAGAAGTCCGATTAAGGACATTGAAATCAAATTCCTTTTAAAAAATGCACTTACAGATAAGATTGATGACCGTACAGTGTACATGAAAGGCATTGATGCAAGCTATCACTATGAAGGTTACAATGTTTTTAAGACGGACGAGCTTAGTTAAAAAGAGAGGGGAGTTGCCATTGGCAGCTCCTCTTTTTACTTTCCGAGACGGGCGTTGAGGATATTCTAAACGTATCGTGCCGTAGGCACTCTACAACCATGGCTCTCAGGATTCCATCCTGAGAAGGATAGCGAAGCTATCTGATACGTTAAATCTTGCTATCCAGGAAGATTCCTGTTATAATACAGATATAAAGTCTATTTTTTAAGTTTGAAGGAGTAAAAGGTAAATTGCATCAGGTGCAGTCTGCCTTTTTTTAGTAAGAAAATACAGG
>OJRO01000155.1_pt1 | contig 76320 bp, 99 predicted proteins | sample 1599221 | NCBI WGS metagenome assembly OJRO01 (sample SAMN03922449, study PRJEB24848) | human gut metagenome | isolation source: stool sample | host: Homo sapiens | place: Germany | collected 2009-11
AAGCAACGCGGTATTGGAACGCTTCCCCCTTTTCCGTTCCATATCGCAGAACAGCCCCCTGCTCTTTGACAAAGAAAGCGGCGCAATAGAACGGCGACGCAGCATAAGGCAAATCGGATACATTCGATATATGGGGAGCCGTTGGGCTGATACGCCATGACCGAAAGGAGGGACAAAACGAGCGAGAATTATCAGTGTTCCAAAGCAGACTTAGCAACTCTGCCGCCACAATCCATATATCGGTATAATGATACTCCTTTACCGCCGTAGTCCGAGCGTTAGAAGCGTCGCAGGCAACGGGTAGAGCTGCATGAGAACCATGCGGAAGTGAAATTCTTGTGAGGTTTGCTAAGACCGTCTGACGAGCCTATTTTTTGTTAAATTGAAAAAAGATAGGGGGAAATTCTAATGAATAAATCAAATAGCAGTGAAGAAAAAGAACTGCCTTTATATAAGGAAACAGAAGTAAGAGTACCTATCCATTTGAAAATAACATTAACAATAAGGGAAGCCGCTGAATATAGCAACATAGGTATCAATAAGATTGATTCTATGTTAAAACAGCCAAACTGCCCTTTTGTTTTATATGTTGGAACACGAAAGTTAGTGAAGCGTAAAGAATTTGAGGAATACATTCGCCGAGAATTGATTATATAGCCTTTAATAGCTGAAATATTTGTCTGTTAAGCTTGAAAAAACGGAGTCCTTGTGATATACTTTATATTTGCGTTGGACTCTTTTTTTACGTGAAAGGAGTCCGTCATGGGAAAAAATTTAAAAGGCAAAGAGTGTGGAAAAGGTATTTGTCAAAGAAAGGACGGTTTGTATTTCGCAAGATTTTATGCTAAAAATGGTACGCGTCAAAATGGATATTTCAAAACGCTGCCAGAAGCAAAAAAATGGCTTGCTGACGCAAAGTATGAAGATACACATAATCTAATCGTTACTGCGCCTGATATGACAGTAGACAAATGGTTCAATTATTGGATTGATAATATCATTTGTGACCTTGCGCCAAACACGATTAGAAATTATCGTGAGCGTTACGAAAGAAATATTCAACCATTGATAGGAACTATGTGTATAGCTGATGTAAAACCTATGCACTGTAAAGCTGTCTTAAATCGAATGGAAACAGAATATGCAGGCTCAACAATCCGGCAGACCTATATTTCAATGGGAACTATGTTCAAATCAGCAGTTATGAATGATATTATTGCAAAGCACCCTATGAATGGTGTTCGATATACGAAACCAGTCCGGGCAGTAGATGATATTAAATACTTAACCGTTGAGGAACAGGAAAAGTTTCTTGAAGCCGCAGAGCGTTCTCATAATTATAGACAGTATGCTTTGTTATTAGAAACGGGTTTGAGAACGGCTGAATTGATTGGTCTGACATGGGACGCTATTGATTGGAAAAAACGTACTTTAACTGTAAATAAGAGTTTAGAGTATCGACACAGCCGGAGATATTGGCGTGCCGGTCCGCCTAAAACAAAAAAAAGTTATCGTACTATTCCGCTTACAGAACGCGCATATACAATCCTAAAAAGTTGTTATGATGAAAAAGATACCCGGAAAGAGTCTGAAATGCTTTCACAGATTTTGGAGTACACAGACAGCAGAACGGGAGAAAAGAAATGTCTTGTCATGCGGGATTTGGTATTTATCAACTGGCGAACAGGAGAACCTGCTAAAAACAGTTCCTACGATACACATTTATATAAATTGTGTGATGAAGCTGGTATTAAGCGTTTTTGTATGCACGCCTTACGACACACTTATGCTACACGCGCGATTGAACGCGGCGTACAACCTAAAGTTTTACAGCAACTATTAGGACACGCAAGTATTAAAACAACAATGGACAGGTATGTCCATGTTACGGACGAGTCCCTTGCAAAAGCTGTTCAGCAATTTGAAGCAGCTACACCCACAGTTGAAAAAAGGGTGTAAAAAGGGTGTAATAAAAATATAGAGAAAGGCGAAAACCCGCATAAATAAAGGGTTTTCGGACAGGTAAAGATAAAAATGAAATTAGGTATCGTCGGACTTCCGAATGTCGGAAAGTCTACATTATTTAATTCACTGACCAAAGCAGGAGCGCTGTCTGCAAACTATCCATTTGCAACCATCGATCCGAATATCGGTATCGTTTCTGTGCCGGATGAGAGAATCGTAAAGCTCGGTGAGCTTTATCATACCAAGAAGGTAACACCTGCAACGATCGAATTTGTGGATATCGCAGGTCTTGTAAAGGGAGCAAGCAAAGGCGAGGGACTTGGCAACCAGTTCCTTGCAAATATCCGAGAGGTAGACGCAATTGTTCATGTGGTGCGCTGTTTTGAAGATACCAACATCATCCATGTAGACGGATCGATCGATCCGGCAAGAGATATTGAGACCATCAATTTGGAGCTGATCTTTTCTGATATTGAGATCCTTGACAGAAGAATCGCAAAGATTGCAAAGCAGGCGAGAATGGACAAAACGCTTGCAAAGGAGCTCGAGCTTGTAGAGGCGGTCAAGGCACATCTTGAGGACGGCAAGATGGCAAGATCCTTTGAGGTGCCGGATGACGAGGATGCACAGATCTGGTTCAAGGGATACAATCTTTTGACGGCAAAGCCTACGATCTATGCAGCGAATGTTGCCGAAGATGACCTCGCAGATGACGGCGCATCAAACCCACATGTCGCAAAAGTAAGAGAGATGGCAGCAGAAGAGGGCGCAAAGGTATTCGTCATCTGTGCGCAGATTGAGCAGGAACTGGCAGAACTTTCTGAGGATGAGAAGAAGGAATACTTGGACGATCTCGGCGTGGAATCCAGCGGACTGGACAAGCTGGTGGCGGCAAGCTACAGTATTCTCGGTCTAATCAGCTTTTTGACGGCAGGCGAGGACGAGTGCCGTGCATGGACGATCAAGAAGGGAACCAAGGCACCGCAGGCAGCCGGCAAGATTCATACGGACTTCGAGAGAGGCTTTATCAAGGCGGAGGTTGTCAACTACCAGGATCTTCTGGATAACGGAAGCCTCGCTGCAGCGCGTGAAAAAGGCATTGTCGGAATGGAAGGCAAGGATTATGTGGTAAAGGACGGAGACGTGATCCTGTTCCGATTTAACGTATAATTTTAGACATACATGATTTTGAAAAGAGACGCATATACTTTTCCGAGGAAGCAAACGGGCGGGAAGTATATGCGTTTTTGCGATCTGGCGAGGAAAGAGGTCATCAATGTAAATGACTGCAAGTGCCTGGGAAACGTGCGGGATCTGGATTTTGACGAGTGCGGTGGATGCATCAAGGCGCTGATTGTGCCGGGACCGGCAAAGTGGATGGGCTGCATGGGCAGGGAATTTGAATTGTTTATTCCGTGGTGCAAGATTGTGAAAATCGGACCAGACATCATTCTGGTGGACATTGATGAGAAAGAAGCAAAACATAAGGTAAAATAGGCGTAGGGGACAATAAAACAGAAAGTTTGTACAAAAAATGACAATTTCGTGAAAATACATAAAAAACAGGTCATATAATCGTGTAAATTTCATTGACAAGCAACAAATGTATAGATATACTACAATATATAGGCAAAATTGCCCATGGAGGTAGCAAATGAAGTGTCCATTTTGCAGCAGTGAAAATACACGAGTGATCGATTCCAGACCGGCAGATGACAACAATTCCATCCGCCGCCGCAGACTTTGCGATGATTGCGGAAAACGCTTTACCACCTATGAGAAAGTGGAGACCATTCCGCTGATTGTGATCAAGAAAGACAACACCAGAGAGCAGTATGACCGTTCCAAGATTGAGGGTGGTGTGCTGCGCGCCTGCCATAAGCGGCCAATCTCTGTCAATCAGATCAACCAGCTTGTGGATGAAGTGGAGACGGAGATCTTTAACCGCGAGGAGAAGGAGATTCCGAGTTCCCTGATCGGCGAGCTTGTGATGGATAAGCTTAAGGATCTTGAGGCGGTTGCCTATGTCCGTTTCGCGTCGGTGTACCGTGAGTTCAAGGACGTCAACACGTTTATGAGCGAGCTGAAAAAAATGCTCGACAAATAAGAACAGAAGGTAAAGTTTCTGTCGATTATTGTCGATACAATAAAAAGTTATAGTAATAATTTTTTCTGGTTACAATGGAGAGTTTCTAATGAATTTGTCAGGAATCCGCATAAGTGCGGGATTTTATGATTACAACTCCATAGAGAATCAAACTGTTACCGTGGGATCGGAACTGCCGGCAGAACTTCCGCAGAGCGTAACGGATCAGGCACCGTCCGCAGAGGAGTATACTGCGCCTGCAGCCATCAGGAAGAGCGGACCGGATCAGGGAGCCATCGATTACGCGAACAGCTACCAGCCGGATGCGGTCTACGAGCTGAAGGGCGTGGACAGCGACATTGCCAGACTGGATGTCGAGCGTGCCATTTCGGATATGCGTAAGGATCAGGTACTCGAGCAGTATCAGTTTTTTGTGGGAACGAATCCTGACGAGGCACAGCCGGTCAGACCGGATGAGAATTTTATACTATAGAATCATGAGCGGATGAGAATTTTATACTATAGAATCATGAGCGGATGGGACTGTATACACATGTGTATGCAGTCTTTTTTGTGTAATAGGAAACTTTGTTCCTATTACACAAAAACGCTCTGAGAAAAACGAACTGCGCGAATCGGAAAATTCCGGGTGGATATTTTGGCGAAAATGTAGTAATCTATGTAAGGATGCGCACTGAGTGAGATGAGTAAAGGAGCAAAAGGGCAATGCTGGAACGGTTTTACCCGGGAGAATACGTAGATTCTACCTATGAGATCGATTTTGAACGCCTTTATGAGGATGGATATCGAGGCGTTATTTTTGATATTGATAATACGCTGGTGCCGCACGGAGCGCCGGCGGACGAGCGGGCGTGCGCGCTTTTTGCACATTTGAAGGAGCTGGGATATCATTGCATGCTGCTGTCGAACAATAAGGAACCGCGCGTGAAAATGTTCAATGACGCGGTGCAGGTTTCTTATATCTACAAGGCAGGAAAGCCGAATCCGGCGAATTACAGAAAAGCGATGGAACAGATGGGAACGGATGAGAAAAACACATTGTTTGTGGGAGATCAGATTTTTACGGATGTCTACGGCGCCAACCGCACGGGAATCCGCACGATTCTGGTAAAGCCGATCCATCCGAAGGAGGAGATCCAGATTGTCTTAAAGCGCTATCTGGAAAAGATCGTCCTGTTTTTCTATCGGAGAAAATGCCAAAAGCAGCAGAGCGCAGCGCAGAAGCGATAAAAGAAGCAGTTTGTGCTGCAGAAAACAGTGGCAGCATGTGACAATGAAAAGGACGGGTGCCAAAACCCGGGATGGAGGAAAAAATGAAAATAGCAATCGGAAATGATCACGCGGCAACAGAGTTAAAATTTGTCATTATGGACTATTTAAAGGAACTGGGACATGAGGTTATCAACTTTGGAACCGACGGAACGGACAGCTGCAATTATCCGGAATACGGAGAGAAAGTCGGCAGGGCAGTTGTGGCAGGCGAGGCTGACTGCGGCGTACTGATCTGCGGAACCGGTGTGGGAATCTCCATCGCAGCCAATAAAGTCAACGGTGTGCGTGCAGCAGTGTGCTCCGACACAGCAACTGCGCGGCTGGTAAAAGAACACAACAATGCCAACATTATTGCATTCGGTGCTAGAATCGTCGGCACAGAGCTTGCGAAAGACATCGTCAAGGCATATCTGGATGCAGAATTCCAGGGCGGAAGACACCAGACCAGAATCGATATGATCCATGAGATTGAGAAGCGCAACGCTTAATAATACCGGGGAGATTGCGCCAGGAACAGAGCAAAAAGCGTGCAAATTCGCATGGCGCAGTGCGGTATATGAAAAAAAGCTTGAAATATAGCGCTGTTTATTATAAAATAGAAAAATCAGAGAGTAAAACTCGAGCGTATTTTTAAGGAGGAAATTTACATGATTTCAGCAGGCGATTTCAGAAATGGTATTACCATTGAGTTAGAGGGTAATATCTATCAGATTATCGAATTCCAGCATGTGAAACCAGGAAAAGGTGCAGCATTTGTAAGAACTAAGTTAAAGAATATTAAGAGTGGTGGTGTGGTTGAGAAGACATTCCGTCCTACAGAGAAATGTCCGACTGCCCGCATTGACAGAAAAGATTACACTTATCTGTATGCAGATGGTGACTTATACAACTTTATGGATGCAGAGACTTATGAGCAGATCGCACTCTCCAAAGATGACATCGGCGATGCGCTGAAGTTCGTGAAGGAGAACGAGATGGTGAAGATGTGCTCTCACAACGGAAGCGTATTCGCAGTAGAGCCGCCTCTGTTCGTAGAGCTTCAGATCACTGAGACTGAGCCGGGCTTCAAGGGTGATACCGCTACTGGTGCAACCAAGCCGGCAATCGTTGAGACAGGAGCTACCGTATATGTACCTCTGTTCGTAGAGCAGGGTGATGTGATCAAGATCGATACACGTACAGGCGAGTATCTGTCCAGAGTTTAGGATTTTTGGACAAGTTTCATAACAGATAATGACAGAAAAGGCTAGGATGCTTGAAAATCCTAGCTTTTTCTTTTTGTGCAATTTTACTTAGAACCTATATAAAATATAGAATTGGTAACACGTTGGTAACACGTTGGTAACAAGGGTCAGGGGATCTGGTTAATCCATTCTAGTAGCTCCGGTATCGTAATATGAGTGTAAGTGTTATAAAGAATACTTCTTGGAGTGTGTCCCATGATTTTCTGCATATACAACTCTGGTATGCCAGCAGAGGTTCCTTTTGAAGCAAACGTGTGCCGTGTATCATGGAATTTATGCTCAACACTCATAAATTTGTTAATGCGCGGCAGATTGCGCGATACAAAATTATTATACATAATCACAGAGCCGTTAGGGTTCAGCATAAGTTTGTCATGTCCATAAGAAGCGGAGTTATCTACGAACCATTTAACCAGATCATAAACCTTGTTATGAATAGGCACATAGCGGCAGCTTTCTTTATTCTTGGCCAATTCGGCGGGAACATAAATCCAGTGGTCTTCCAAATTTACATTATCCCGGTAGTTTTTAAGTAATTCGTTTACACGCATACCGGAGTAAAGAAGTATCAGCAGGACTTTTACATCCCAATCGTCAGACATGGACCACAGAGTTGCGATTTCCTGCTCGGTAAATGGAATACGGTCGATAACAGGATCGCTGTATTCGATGTTGATGCCATCCGTATATTTTTTGTTAATAAGATTATGATCATAAGCATAATCAACCACAATGCGCATGACGGTGAGTACGTTTTTTTTGGAAGAACTGCCGAGCTGGATCGAATCAATGACATTCTGCAGCATATCTTTATTAAGATCACGAATCTTAATATCATAAAGCGGGGCACAGTATTTATAAGCAGTTTGCCGGCTGGTAAGTGCTGAACTTTTGAGCTTTGCGTAGGCGGCGCTTTTTTTATATTTTTCATAAATCTGAGAAAAGGTAATGTTTACATCTTCCGGTTTGAATGGGCTTTCGTTGTATATAGACAATGCTTCGAGTGCAGCTTTTTTAGTTGGATAATATCCAAGTACAATACGTTTGCGAACATAATCATGTTTCATTTCGTCATAGGTTTCATCACAGGTAACTCGAGCCATCCAAGGCTTTCTGCGGTTACCGGTTAATTTTGTGATGGAGCCATAGCCATTTGGCAATTTCATAGTATCATCCTCCTTAAAAATGGGTATAAAAATAACAGCCAGCATAGAACTTCTGTTCCGCTTGCGTTTGGCTGCTCCGAATGATACAATATGCTTGTCTAGGGCTCTGGTATCATCTGGAGCATAACCGTCCTGCTTTAGAGTGGGGCGGTTTTTATTTATTTCTCTAAATATCTCTTTGCTACAGTAATAAGCTTGTTTTTGTAAGAATAAATATCGTTCAGAGAGTCAATATAAATACGCTCAAAGTTCTTATTCTCATCAGGAATAAGCAATTGCTTGTTCTTTGTGTCGAGATTAATCCTACAAAGTGGCTTGCGGTTATTGTCCTGATATAAGATTCCAAAGTAGCTTTCAGTATCGCGGTATACAACATCTTCTATTGGAATTGTACCAGCTAGAATACCGCGAACAATGTAGAAAGCTTCCATTTCTTCCTCTGTTGTAACTATTTTGCTTTTTTGCTCATCTAAAATAGGTGTGTCATTTGGTTGTTCATCTGCTTCCGGTGTAAGAGCGGATGATATCTTTTGGTTAACGATATCATTGACAAATCCGGTAAATGACTTTTTGACGATTGATTTAAACTTATCGATGACTTTTTGATTCTTCTGGCCGTCATAAACATTAGAAAGTATGTATCGAACAAATTCATCGCTTGGATCATCTAAGTCTTTTGCAAGAAGCCCTTTTATCAATGAAGAGTACTTAAGGTCGGATGCTGTACTGAAAATATTATCCTTATCAAACACTTCTTTTGAAAATTTCTTTAGTTCGTTTATCTGAGCATCTTTCAGATCATTCAAATTGATTTCGAGGAATGGAGCAAGGTCCATTTTATTTGCCTCGTCTAAGTCAGTAAAGAATTGGTATATTAATCCATTTGTTAAAATTCCGAACTTCGCAGGGGAAGTTCCAAAATATCGGAATAACTGTGAACCATGTTTTGACAAAGATTCGCCACACCATTTGCATTCAATGAGAATTTCTGGATTTCCATTGATGAGAATGGCATAATCAACTTTTTCCCCTTTTTTTACTCCAACATCCGCAGTGTATTCAGGACAAAATTCTCCCGGGTTAAAAACGTCATACCCTAGAAGTTGAAAAAACGGAATAATCATTGACATTTTAGTTGCTTCTTCAGTGGAAATATTTTCTTTGAGAGGAATAACTCTCTCTGCAAACTGTTTTAAATCTTCAGTGAAGCCCATAACATATACCTTCTTTCTTTTGTAATAACAAAATCATAACACACGTTTGTAGAATATTAAAGACTCATATAAGACTTTAAACGCAAATCTATAAGTGATTTTTCATAACCTAATAATCGTGATAGCTGTTCAGTAGTCATATTGTGGTTCTCCAAAATAATTTCGTCCGGAATCAGAAGCTCGGCAGCAAATGTATTAGCTTCGATTTCGGGCTTGTTTGTGTTGAAGCAAGTACGAGTGTCCATGTATACTGAATTTTCTCCTTGATGCATGAGCATATGCCCTAATTCATGTGCACACACAAAGGTTTTTTCGTTATCTGGCAAATTTTCATCAATATAAATAAGATGATTTCTCTGAAAGTATTGATAAAATCCACGAACATCGACGAGCGGAGCATATATCAGTATTGCGTTTCTTTCGTTGATGATTTCAAAAGGATTTCGTGTGTGATGTTTTTTAACAATAGATTCTGCCAAACTATGTATGTTCATTAAAATCACTGTTCCTCTTTATATTTCTTAGGTGTATAAAGTTCCTTATTTTTCTTTTTTGCCATTTCCATACCTATTTGCATTGCAGAGAGTATGGAGTCAATCGATTCTTGGCTTGCAGGTTTTCCCTCGAACATAAGCCCTGGCTGCTTTAAAAGTTGCTCTGTATTCGCAAGGATAGTCTTAATATCTTTTTCGTCTTTAGGCTTAAGCTGTGGCTCTTTAGGCTCTGAATCTTCTTTTCCAGTCATCAAATAAATTAAAGAAATGCCAAAATAATCTGCAATTTTTTGGAGTTTGTCGGGCTTTGGAGTGCTTTTACCTCTTTTCCAGTCACTTAAAGTAGATTGAGAAACTCCAGTTTCTTTACTTACTTTATACGGTGTTGTTCCGTATTTTTGTAGTAATTCAACAAAAATCTCATACATAATCTGTTCACCTTTCATAAAGATAAGCAATACTAAAGAAATCCGATAAAAAGCATTGACAATAACGGATAGCCGTAGTATAGTATGAGCATACACAAGAAAACCGTTGTAACGGTTAGTGTATATGCTACGGGAATATGTTGCTTTGTCTGATAATCGAAGTATATCACATTTCCGTAGCAAACACAATAATATTAATACGGAAAGGCGGTGCAAAATTGTACAAAAAATTTGCAGAATTGTTGGCAAAACATCACAAAACTGCTTATCAAGTAGCAAAAGACACTGGTATTGCGCAATCGGTGTTATCCGATTGGAAAACCGGTCGTAGCAAGCCGAAAGCTGATAAACTCAAGATTCTCGCAGAGTATTTCGGCGTGACCATTGACTACTTCTATGAAGATACCACGGTATCTGTCCAATTATCTGGACAGCAAACAGAAAGGAGGGAGATCATTGCCAGAAGAATTGCAGGAAATGAAAGTAACAAATGACCAATTGGAGAAAATTGCACGGTTAATTGTAGGAATTGCAGCTGTTCCAGAATTTTCCAATAAAAAAATACCGACATCGCTGGTTGCGAAGATATATGGAAAATCAGAATCCTGGGTAAGAAACGGGATTATCGAGGGATGGCTGCCGATAGGACATGGAACCTGTTCTGAAAATCGAAGAAATGTGTATGTATCACCTAAGAAGTTATGGGAAGATACCGGCTATGTCTGGCAAGGTGTTGTAGATATGTAGAAAAATGGAGATTTAGAACAACGGGAGCGGGGAGGTGAGAACGTTGAAGAGGATAGGCAAGATCGTTACGGCGGTCGGAATCGGCATAATGTTTTTCGGTGGAATGTGTGATGCAGACGGCATTTATTATTACTACCTCATTGCCGTGATTGCGTTAGGCGCGTTGGTATCATTGGCGGGCTTGGCGATCATGTCGGTGGAGCTGAGCAGAGCCGAACGGCGGAAAGCATGTTTTTACTTTATCCACAGACGGGACAGGCTGGATGCGGATGTGGAGTTTATCGATTTGGACAAAAAAATAGCACCTTGATAACTTTGGCGAGTACAGGTGCTATTTACCGTAGGAATACATAAGTATTTCTGCGTTTATTGTAACACTGGTGTGGAGGATATGTCAATGTACGAGTATCAATGTAGGTGCTGCGGTTGCATGATGGACCCGGGCGAGGGTCGGAATGGTATGTGTGATGACTGCGTTACCGGGGAGACAGAACGGCAGCGCCGCGAGGAGAAGATGGAGCGGATGACCCGGGCAACGGAATGGACGCAGCTGGAAGTGGAGGATTTTTTGAATGAAAGCAAGGTTATGTAACAAGGATATGTGCAATCTTGTGGATGTGTTGCGGGAATTGCCGGAAACACTGGAAGGGGTCGGCATTGCGGGAATTGCCACTATTACCGTTACGGATGACGGGAGCATTAGCGGGGTGCTGGCTGTTTCGCCAGAGACAGCAGTGAGACTTAAGATCAGTGACAATGGCGACAAAGGAGAGTGGGAGTATATCGATGATTGAGATCGCGCCGGATGCGCCGGACTGGGACGAATACGAAGCGGAGCAGGCACGGGCACAGCGGCATAGAAAGAAACTGGCAGCAATATACGACCGCGATGAGCGGTTTAGAGAAGAAAAGGAGATAGAAGATGCAGGAAATTAACTTATTAGTAGAGCAGAAAAACGGAAGTATCGAGACCAACTCTGAAGAGATCAAGGCAGCCCTTGCGGCAAAAATGGAGGAGTACAAGGGGATGGTGTTTACCGCAGAATCCCAGCCGGAAGCAAAAAGGACGGTGGCAAGCCTGCGTAAACTGAAAAAGGCCATGAGCGACAGGCGAATCGAGATCAAGAAAACTTTTATGGCGCCGTATACCAATTTTGAAGCGCAGGTCAAGGAACTGGACAAGCTGATCGATGAACCGATCGACTTTATCAGCGGGCAGATCGAGGAGTTTGAGCGTAGGCGCGTGGAAGCAAAGAAAGCGATGATCTGTGAAATCTATACCGGGATTATGACGGAGCATGGAACCGTGATGGAGTATCTGCCGCTGGATCGCATCTATGACAGCAGATGGGAGAATTCCACGACTACGCAGAAAGCTATCACAGAAGCCATCACAGCACATGTGGAGCACGTAGAGAAAGATCTGGACACTATCCGGGCGATGGAATCGGAGTTTGAGGATAAAGGTCTGGCGAAGTACAGGGCAACGTTGGAACTGTCAGATGCCATTACAGCTATGAACCAGTACCAGAAGCAGAAGGAAGAAATCCTGCGGAGACAGGCAGAGGAAGAGCAGAGAAAGGCAGAAGAGGAGGCACGCAGGGCGGCAGAGGAAGAGCAGAGAAAAGCTGCTTTGGTGCATGAAGAACCGGTTGTACCGGAAGTTGTGCCGGATGTTGCTCTGGAGGAAGAAAAAGCTGTGCGGTCTGCAACGGCGCCTGAGGGAACCGTACGGTATGAAGTGGTTGCTGATCCGTTCCAGATCGCACAGCTTGAAGCTGCTATGCGTGAGTACGGTATTAAATTTCGGAGGGTGTAGGGATGAATGGTAAAAACATCAAAAAGCACTTGAATAACAAGTTGCGCGATTGGATTTTGAATATTGATGATGAAAGCATCAAAAAAATTATAAAAGACAATGTGATTGTGACTGGTGGTGCGATTGTTTCGCTTCTGACTGGTGAAAAACTTCACGATTATGATGTTTATTTTAGAACAAAAGAAGCGTGCTTGGCTGTAGCGACATACTATGTCGGAAAATGGAATGAAATGCATCCAGACAAACCGGTTTCAGTAAGGTGCGATGATAAAACGGGAAAAATTGACTGCTTTGTTTCATCTAAGGGCATTGCGGATGAAGATGAAGTAAAGACGAGTGACATTTCCTATAATTTTGCATCCACGGAAGAGGAGATTGAGGAAGCTTTGGAGCAGGAGACGGAGAACGAAAAGTACAGACCTCGATTTATCACGAGCAACGCAATCACTTTGACAGACAAGGTGCAGCTTGTAATTCGATTCTATGGCGAGGTGGAGGAAATTCATAAGAACTATGATTTTGCACACTGCACATGTGCATGGAGCTCCTGGGACAACGAATTATTTCTTCCAGAAAAAGCACTTGAATGCATTATCAACAAGGAGCTGTACTATATCGGATCAAAATATCCGTTATGTTCGATTGTTCGGACCCGGAAATACCTTGAGCGCGGTTATCACATCAATGCTGGACAGTATGTAAAGATGTGTTTCCAGTTGAATGAATTAGATCTGAAGGACGTAAAGGTTCTCGAGGATCAGCTGACGGGTGTTGACACAGCATATTTTAAAATGATGGTTGATGCTATTCAGAAGCATATGGAGGAAACCGGTGAGGAAAGGGTTGATGCAACCTACGCAATGAATCTTATAAATAAACTGTTTTAGGAGGGCGGCATGGCGGAAGCAGCAAGAAAAATGAATATATATGAAGCGATCTCTCGGTGCATGGAAGAGATTGGGGCGGTCGGTAAAGATGCAGTGAATAAACAGCAGGGCTTTAAGTATCGCGGAATTGACGCGGTGATGAATGCAATCAATCCGGCGCTGGTAAAGAATCATGTTTTTATTGTTCCGGAAGTGTTGGAACAGCAGAGACAGGAGCGAACCACAAATAAGGGGGCTGTTCTGATCTATTCCATCTGCCGGATAAAATATACCTTTTATGCAGAAGACGGGTCCTCTATTGAAGCAATTACGGTTGGTGAGGGAATGGATTCCGGGGATAAAGCAACAAATAAGGCTATGGCAATTGCATTTAAGTATGCGTGTTTCCAGGTGTTCTGTATCCCGACAGAAGAGATGAAAGACCCGGACGGCGAGACACCGGAACCAGTTGCACCAGCACCGCAGTTTACACCGGCGACAGCAGAGCAGTTACATAAAATCAATGAATTTGTGGATGCCTATGCTGAAATGTGTGAGAACGCAAAGACAGTAGATATCATGAACCGACTTAAAAAAATGTACAATTTTTCCGGTACATCTGATATTTCTACGGAGCTGGCAAACAAGCTGATCGAACAGGTAGAGACCTGGTATAAGAAAAAGAAAGAAGCTGATGCCTGATGGAGACTACCGGAAAGCTAACTGGTGCAAGCCGGACATTTGATGGACAGGGCATCATCCTCACGTTTGAGGTTGATGCTTCGGCTGCCGGTCAAATTGAAAATTTACAGAATCAGGACAAGCTAAAAATAAAAGCTGTCAGATATACGCAGAAACGGAGCCTTGATGCAAATGCTTACTTTCATGTGTTGGTTGGAAAAATTGCTGACGTACTCACGATTTCAAAGGCAAAAGCTAAAAATGTTCTGATCTGTAAATATGGACAGCCCGAATATCTTCCAGATGGAAATATTTTCTACTATCAGTCAAACGCACCAGAAGAATATATGTGGGAACAGGAAACGATCCATGCAATGCCGGTTCGGTATGACGGAAAACTGACTGTATATAAAATCTATCGCGGGAGTCATACCTATGACACGAAAGAAATGTCGGTTCTGATTGACGGAACGGTAGCGGATGCAAAGGAACTTGGAATAGATACCATTACGCCAGCAGAACTACAGGAAATGAAAGAGCGGTGGGGAATATGAAGCGATTATGGAGCGTATTTACGGATGATATGGAACATTGCTATTTTACCGGCGCGGCGCCGGTTGAACGCCATCATATTTTCCCCGGTAATCCAAACCGGAAGAATAGCGAGAAGTATGGATTTGTCATACCGCTTCGCCCGGATCTGCATCCGAATGGAACGCAGGCGGGGAAGAATGCCGCTGAAATGGATCTGAAGCTTAAGAAGATGGCACAGGAATATTTTGAAAGCCATTACGGAAGCAGAGAAGAGTTCCGGCGGATATTCGGGCGGAGCTGGTTATAGGGTTGAAACACCCGCCTGCGGGCGAAAGAAACCGATCATGCGGAGACTTATTATATCACGAACTGTCGAAGCCATGATGATACCTCCGGGGTCGTCCCGGAGGGGAAAGGGGAAGAAAATTGAATTTAGAGCAGAGAACGATCACTTCATTGGAAGTTGCAGATATGGTAGGAAAAGACCATTCAAAATTATTGAGAGATATCAGAAATTATACGGAGCAGTTAGCCGAAGCCAAAATTGGCTCGGGCGATTTCTTTGAAGAAAGCGCATATAAAGATGCTAATAACCAGAGCAGACCGTGCTATCTGGTTACGAAGAAAGGCTGCGAGTTCATTGCACACAAGCTGACTGGGGTTAAGGGAACGGAATTCACGGCGAAGTATATCAATCGTTTCCATGAGATGGAAGAGGTGCTGGACCCGTACAGAGGGATTTCGCCAGAACTGGCAGCTGTCATTGCTGTAGATAAACGGGTGACGGGCATGAACGTAAGACTCGACCACATTGAGAACGATATGCCGCTGTTCGGTGCAGAATCGGATGAATTGTCGGCACATATCAGACGCAGAGGTGCGGAACTTCTCGGTGGCAAGAAAACGGAAGCATATCTGGACAGTACGATCCGGCAGAGAGTGTATCGGGATATTTACAACCAGCTCCGCCGGGAATTTGGAATCTACGATGATGAGGGCAGGATGAAGAGTTATAAGGCATTGAAGAGAAAAGATCTCGCGGATGCACATGAATTTGTTGACTGCTATACGCTTCCGGCGTACCTGGCGGAGCAGATCAATGATTGCAACGCACAGATGCGGATGGGTGGTGCGGATGGAGTATAAGTTCACGATTAAATTAAAACCGATCACGAAAAAGAACAGTCAGCAGATTGTTAAGGACAAAACAGGACGTCCGAGAATCGTTCCGTCATCGGCATATAAAAAATATGAAAAGCAGTGTGAAAAATTCATGCCGGACATAGAAACCATTGATTGTAAGGTGAACGTGAAAGCGGTGTATTACATGCCGAACAACCGCAGGGTTGATCTTACGAATCTTCATGAAGCCTTGCATGATATTCTGGTGCATTACGGAGTGCTATCGGATGATAATTGCAAAATTATCGTTTCTACAGATGGAAGTTATGTAGATGTTGATAAGTGGGAGCCGAGGACAGAGGTCACAATAACAGAGTTAGAAGAGGGGTGATCGCTTGAATTACATAGCCGAAATAAAAGCATTCTACGATCGGCTCGAACTAAACCCGCTGCCCTCACCCGCCATCGCCTTATGGCATGCGCTTATGTCCATAGCGAATAAAACGGGTTGGCAGCAAGAGTTTACGGTAGCCGTATCAGTCCTGGTGCTGAAATCGGGGCTGAATGCACAGGCGATCAAAAGAGCGAGAAACCGCTTGGAACAGGATGGGTATATTACATGGCGTTCCCGAGGGGGAAACCAAGCTGCGGTTTATCATCTGAATAGTCTTGTGGTACAAAACGAGGTTAAAAATGTACCACAGTGTGAACCACAAAGTGTACCACAGACCGAACCACAGAGCGTACCACAGTGTGAACCACAAAGTGTACCTATTACTAAACATAAACTAAACGAAACAAATACACCCCCTATATCCCCCGTGGAGCGGTTCGTGGAATTTGCTGCAGCCTACCCGAAAAAGTGTACTGGCTATCTGGCAGAATCGGAATACTGCAATGCGGTGATGGCTGGCGTACCGGAGGATGATCTGATACGGGCGGCGCGGAATTATGCGGATGCTTGTCGGCGGGACAGAACGGCGGAGCGGTATATCAAGAAAGCGGAAAACTGGCTTCGCGAGAACGTATTTATGCAATATCTAAAAGGAGCGGGCAATGGAGCAGATGGAACAAACGCTGGAGAAAATACTACAGCGCATGAAAAATCGATCAATGAGCGGCTCGGAGAACTTGGAGACACCGGAGAGTTCGAGGGATTCTGACGTGTGCCCGTTGTGCAATGGTACCGAGTGGATATTGACCGAAAAGGACGGTATCACAACGGCGGTGGAATGTAAGTGCCGGGAGCGGGCGGCGATGTCAAGGCGGTTGCGGTTTGCGGATATTCCGGAAGCGTTCCGGGGGATGGATTTGAAAACCTTCCGCACGGATGTGTACCGACAGCCGGACAGCAAAAAGACGGTGGCAGATGCCTGCCGGATCATAAAGGTTTACTTGGATGATTTCGGGAGCCAGAGGGATCAGGGCATGGGGCTGTTTATCTGGTCTCGCACAAAGGGTAGCGGAAAAACACGGATCGCCGCAGGTATTGCGAATGAGCTTATGAAAAGCTATGCGGTTAAGTTTGCAGTATCGCTGACCATCCTGCAGGAGATCAAGAATACATGGCGGCGGGATGCCGAATACAGTGAGAGCCGGTTACTGGATGCGCTTAACACGGTGGATGTGCTGATTATCGATGATTTCGGTGTGGAATCCCCGGCGGCGTGGATCAACGACAAGATGTACCAGATTATCAACGAGCGGTACATCAACAAGAAAGTGACTATCTTTACGAGCAACGAATCATTGGACAGCCTGCGGTACGATGACCGGATCACCAACCGGATCAAGGAGCGGACATATCAGATTGCATTCCCGGAGGAATCGGTTCGGGATCATATTGCAGAGCGGAATCAGGAAGAGATGATTGAAAAAGTTATGAGAGGACAGGGCAATGGAGAGAAGAAAAAGAACGAGCATGTATGACCCGTACCGAGAGGATATCGTGGCAGCGCTTGAAGCAGGCAAGACGATCAGACAGATTTACGATGAGATCATATGCCCGGCGCTGAACGGCGGGTGCGAATACAGCGGCTTGGTGTATTACGTGAATAAAAACGGTCTCCGGTACGTCACAGAAAATGACGGTTATGAGCCGGTGCATATCTGTGCAAAGTGTGAGCGTTGCGGTCAGATCCAGCGGGAGAGGTTTGATCCCATGAGAATTTGCAAAACAGCGGAGCGGGAGGTTCTGGCGGTGGTTAAAACGTCGCCGCGGTGGTGCCCGTTACGATCGGGAGGGGCGAGGTAAATGCATAGAGACAGTAAGGAGCGCCGCAATCGTGCAGCAGAGATCAGCGAGCGGATGACACACCCGAGCAAGCATGTGAGCGGCGATGCGCTTAAGAGATTCAGAGAGGTGCCGTATCAGCTACGGTGCGGAAAGGAGTGGGAACATGGTTGAATGTATGAGAACTGCGGCACGGGACAGCAAAACGGAACGCATTAAAGTTTCCTGCTTAGATATTATCGTAACAATGATAGGAAAAAAGCCATATTACGAAATCAAGTACAAGGAAATCGGAGAGGACTATTATCATGTTGGCTACAGTTCCTATAAGCTAGAAAATGTTTTAGCTTGGAAGGATGAGTGCTTTGAGATTGTGAAAGAATGCAGACCGCAGACCAATGCAGATCGGATCCGGAGCATGACGGACGAGGAACTGGCAAAATGGTTTGATGCTGTGACGAAAGACATACTTGGTGGAAGCACTTGGGATAAAAAAGGATGGCTTAAATGGCTTAAGTCAGAAAGTGAGGAATAGTATGGAGAGATTAACAACAAATAAAAGCGTAGATGATATGTCAATGGTTGAACTGGCGCATAACAGCTGCTATGTAGATGATGAAGGTAATGCCAGATACAGAGATTATGAGATGGAAATGGATGCACGAGATTTCGCCAGAAATCTCATGACTACATTAACAAAAAATGAATTGCCGGTAGATGATGCAGAGTTTGACGAGGAAATACTGGACAATTTAACGATAGACCCGTTTTCAGATATCCGTGGACTGATCGCATTGTTTTACCGGAACCTGTGGACTATGGCAGACTTGAGAGAAAAGCTTGCTGCTTATGAGGATGCCGAGGAGCAGGGATTGCTTCTGCGGTTGCCGTGCAAGGTGGGAGATACCGTATGGGTAGTTACTTCTCCGTTTAATGTGTTTGATGGCATTGAATATGATGAAAATATGAAAGATGAAGTGTATGAAGCTTTTATTTCTAGTGTAACTTTCTATGAATGCGGGGAGCAATATAGAATTTATGCAAAAGCAACAAATCACTTTATCGGAGCGTATTTTAGAAAATGCGATTTTGGGAAAACCGTATTCCTTACAAAAGAGGAAGCCGAAGCCAAGCTAAAAGAAATGGAGGGTGAACATGGAGAATAGATTTTTATTCCGTGGAAAGCGGATTGATAACGGCGAATGGATTGTTGGGAGTCTGATTGTTGATAAACATCAGCATATTGAGACGGGAGAACAAATTGAAATTATAGGGATATATCCTAGTGAGTATAAGGATTTTTCAAAAAGGATAGACCCATCCACTATCTGCCAGTGCACCGGACTTAAGGACAAGAACGGCAAGCTGATTTTTGAGAATGATATTCTCTCAGGGCATATCGACGTTGAGTTTCCAGAAGATGAGACGAGAAAGCGTGTCGTGTGGCATAAAAACGGATGGTGCACGAATGAGCCGGGCTGTGATGACTATGAGGAACTGGATGATTTTGATTCAGAGAATTTTGAAGTGATCGGCAACATGATTGACAACCCGGAGTTGTTGGAGGTGTAGGAATGAGTAACAACACAAATATAGTAATATCACAGGCTTTAATGATGAGAATTAAAAATTATGCAGAAAGAGCATTGGATAGAAAAGATGTAACAGTTGATATAGCTATGGCTGAAATACGCTGTACGGTTGACGCTTATGACGAATATTTTCATACAGGCAGACTGCCAGTAAGAAAGGAGTAGCCATGACAGAGAATGAAGCAATCGAAAAAATCAAGTACCGGATGCATACGGCGGAGCATGTAGCCGGGGAATGCGGAATGGAAGATCTGGAAATGGCGATAAAGGCACTGGAAGAGGTGCAGCGCTGGCACACATCAGAAATCAACCCTAATATTAAAAACGAATTTGCAAACACCTCTACACAGATCTGCCACAACTGCGACCACAAAGATGAATACATCGAGGAACTGGAAGCAGAAGTGGAAGAGTACCGCACAATCGGTACACCGGAAGAATGCCGTAAATCATTGGAAATCTGCAAAGCTATGGTTGAACGTAATATAACACCAGATGATATGGAAAATTATATGAAGTTTGAGGATGAATGCATAAAGCAGGGATTTACACTTGACAGCATTCTGAAATCCAGAGAGAAGCAGACGGCAAAGAAAATAGAAATCTTTAATGGACAGGCATCTTGCCCTAACTGTAAGCACTTTTTTGGAGAAATGAATGTTATTAGGAGTCTGATAGCATGGAACATGCCATATTGCAAACATTGTGGTCAGAAATTAGATTGGAGTGATGAAGAATGAGTGCGATATGGTTCATAGTTCTGTTTTTAGCTTGGGAAAATGGAGTTGAAATTGATGATGCGTCATATTTGATGTTTGCAATTTTTTATGTCGGAGATTGTATTTTAATGCGGACAGGAGGAAGAAATGGGAAGGCTGATTGATGAGGATGATGTAAAGAAGATGATTTCTGATACATTTGAGAAGGAAAAAGATGTTATAAATAGCTTTTGGAAAATGGGTACGTTGATGGATAAGGTCGACGAAATTCAGACCGCCTACGATGTGGATGCGGTTGTGGAGCAGTTGGAAGAAAGAAGCGAAGAATATAATTCTGGTGTACGGTTGCATGGAAAGCCGGAAGAAATGCTTACGGATGAAGCAATCGAGATTGTGAAAGGCGGTGGCGTAGATGCCAATTAAACCAGAAAATCGGAAAAGATATCCGGCAAACTGGAAAGACATACGAAAAGATATCCTTAAACGGGCAGACAATAAATGCGAATTTTGTGGAATTGAGAATTATGCTATCCGCGAAAATGGCTCAAAAGTTGTCTTGACAATAGCGCATTTAGACCATACACCGGAAAATTGCGATTACAGTAATCTCAGAGCGTTATGCCAGCTTTGCCACAACAGGTATGATGCAAAGCACAGGGCAGAAACGAGAAGAAAGGTGGTGGAGTAGATGGCAGTTAAACCAATTTTGTTCAATACCGAGATGGTTCGGGCAATTCTGGACGGGAGAAAAGATGCAACGAGAAGAATTGTAAAAGGCTTTATTCCTAATGATGCAGTATGGGGATATACCGCTTTTACACCTAAAGGGTACATATCGTGTAGAGGTACATTTGCAGATGGGTATGGAGAGAAATTCTTTAAGTTGCCTTGCGAGCCGGGCAATATCCTGTATGTCCGGGAAACATGGAAAAAGGCACCAAATGGGTATTATTACTACGAAGATTGGCAGAAAAATGTCATCGCAGATATTACAAAATGGAAACCATCCATCCACATGCCGAAAGAAGCCGCGCGTATCTGGCTTAAGGTCACAGATGTGAAAGTGGAGCGGCTGCAGAATATCACAGAAGATGGATCAAAAGCCGAGGGTGCAATAGATAACAGAGGATTTATTCATTTCTCGGACGACGAATACGATCGCATACATACTGCCAGGGAGCATTTTATTGAAATCTGGAACAGCACTATCAAGAAATCCGATTTTGAGCGCTACAGTTGGGATACATCCCCGTGGGTGTGGGTTGTTGAATTTGAACGGTGCGAAAAGCCGGAAGGAGTGTGAATAGATGCCTAAAGCCGTATTAGTAATAGATATGCCGGAACGATGTACTAAATGTCCTTTGTTGCTTACAATTCCGCAGAAAGGCGGGCTTGCACTTTGCCTTGCCAGACCAACGAACGGACAGGAAGAATATAATCCGAAGAATGAAAAAACATGGAGACCAGATTGGTGTCCACTCCGGGAACTGCCGGAGAAGATACCGGAACTTAAATCCGGTTATGAAGAAATTAGCAAGAGCATTCACTGAGACGGCTGGAATGCGTGTTTGGATGAAATTTTAGGAGGAAAAGATGACGGTACAACAGTATGAAGAATACAAAGAAAAGATGAACCGACTTGAACCAGTTAAAGATTTTCTTTTTTGGTGCGGAGAGAGGTATCGTGGAAAAAGTGTATCAAAGCATCACTTTAGAATAAAGACAATCAAACAAAGCTTCTTGTTACATATTCATTCCTATCTTGGTGAGTCATACGATTATGAAATCCCAGAAGATTTACAAGAAAGAATCGTAAAGACCATTGAAGAGTATGTGGACGAGAAAGAAAGGGAACTTGAGCAGATATGAGCAAAAGCAGAGCAAGTAAATTAAACGGCTACCGGAGCGCGGTAAGCAGGCAGAGAAATGATGTTTATAAATTTAAGCCTAAAAGAGGTAAGAAAAATGGCAGAAAGGGTTAGGTGGCTGGATAAGAATTGCAGTAAGTGCGGATCACAGATGAATAGTTGGGACATGCGATTGACCAAGACTTTCAAGGTGCGAAATACTTGCGAGAAGTGCTTCTGCAAAATATATGATATGGATCAGGATTCATTTCGGAGTACAATGGAAGATTTTTGGGGCATTCGTCCTTGCCAGGGAATTTGATTATGGGAAAAGAGTACAACAAACTGACACAAAGACTTCTCGCTGAAGGATATACCGTAGATGATTATCCAGACTATGTGCAGATTTGCACAAGCAAGTTTAGCGGTAGTGATCCTTTGAATAATATGTCAGGTGGATTTGAATATAAACGTTTTTATAGTGATCAGATTGTGTACAAGACAGGGTGCGGGAAGTACATAATGGGGAGCCATGTTGTTGGCGATTTTGGATATATCATTGATTGGAGCCATGAGAATGACAATCCTGTGTTTCGTTGCCCTTATAACAAACCAGAATGCGAATACAATGATCCGCGATTACATGGTATGCATGGTGGCGGTTTATGCATCCAGTGTTGGTGCACCTGTCACAGGACGGATGAACCATACGATTATGAGAACAGCATCGAAAAAGAAAATGCGAAGCGTGACGCAGAGCGAAGACAAAAGTACGAGGAATACTGTCAAGCCCACAATGGGCGAGTCTGCCAGAATCATATGTTTTATGATGAGCACACACGGACATGGGAACAACACTATGAACCGACCAGATGCGCACATATGTGCTATTCGCAGAATGGGTATTGCCCGATCCTTGGGCGTAAGTTGAGTAGAAAACGGGGAAATGTGTACTATGATCTGCGAGAATCTGGTGCGGTGAGGAAAAAAGAACAGATTTCATTGTTTGAACAGGACAGGTGGGAACACATAACAAAAGGAATTCGGTATTTAAAAAAGCCATGTAGCTTGGACATTTGCGAAGCCATTGTAAAAACGCAGCAAGAAGATATTCGACGGAACTATGAGATAAATCATTCGTCGATGATGCTTATGGATGAAACATATACTTGGGAAATATATAACATTCGCGCCGAAGCAAAGCCAAGCCGTGATCTGCTACAGGATTTACAGGACTTAAGAGATGGTATTCCAATTACGTTTGATGATGACAGGATAAAGGAGAAAGAGACAAAGAAAAAAGAACAGAGAAATGCAAATAAGCAAAAAGCTATTGAGAAGTTAGAAAAGAAGCTGATTGAAATCGGCTACGAAAATCTTTCTGACACGTCTGCTGACCGTGTGCACGCGGATAAGTGGTTAGATCCGGAGAGATTGGAAGAATTGGAGAATATCCGACGACAGAAAATAAAAGAAGAACAGGAAAAGCCGGTACAACTTAGCCTGTTCGATATGTAGAAAGGAGCCGGGACCTATCCGGATAAAAGGCGCGCCGGGTTCCTTTTGAAGAAAATGAAAACAAAATGTGAAATTTACAGAGATTCTATGCAGAATTACAAAAAGTACGCGATACCGTCGGCACAGCTTATTATTGCCGATGTACCTTACAACGTAGGGAAGAATTTCTACGGCAGCAATCCGATGTGGTACAACGGCGGCGATAACAAGAATGGAGAAAGCAAACTTGCAGGAAAAGCAGCATTTAATTCGGATTTTAATTTCAATCTGTATGAGTATTTCCATTTTTGCAGCAAGATGCTTAAGAAAGAGCCAAAGAAAGCAGGAAACCGCGGTAGAAGTTCAGAAGCACCGTGCATGATCGTGTTCTGTGCGTTTGAGCAGATGCAGACATTGATTGCGGCGGCAAAGAAGCATGGTTTCAACAATTACATACCACTTGTATTTGTAAAAAATTACAGTCCACAGGTGCTTAAGGCAAATATGAGAGTGGTCGGAGCGACGGAGTATGCATTGATCTTATATAGGGACAAGTTGCCAAAGTTTAGAAATGGAGCAAGATTCGATGAAAACGGAAAGACTATCCGAGGCACTGGACATATGATCTTTAACTGGTTTACTTGGGAGAAAGATGGCAAAGATATTCCCAAAATCCACCCGGCACAGAAGCCAGTATCTGTTTTAAAAAAGCTAATAGAGATATTTACAGATCCCGGTGATGTGGTAATTGATCCATGTTGTGGAAGCGGTAGCACATTAAGAGCGGCGGCGGAACTTGGAAGAAATGCGTATGGATTTGAGATTGACCGCAATTTTTATACAGGAGCAAAAGAGAAAATGCTTGTGTTCGAAACTGATAATCAGATTAGTTTCGAGGATATTCCAGGGGTGATGCCATGAGAACAGTATTGAAATATCCGGGAAGTAAATGGAACATTGCTCACCGACTGGTGGAACTGATACCGGAACATCACAGCTATGTAGAGCCGTTCTTCGGCAGCGGGGCCGTGTTATTTAATAAGCCGGTATCTGATATCGAGACGATCAATGATCTGGATCATGATGTTGTGAATCTCTTCCGGTGCATACAGGAAGATGCGGAACGTCTGTCCAGAATGGTAATGACTACACCATTCAGTCGTGAAAAATATGAGGATACATATAAACTGGATGTATGGGAGCTGATGATGCCGGATGAACCGTATCATAAGGCATTACGATTTTTAATCCAGTGCTGGCAGGGGCATGGGTTCCGTACCAATGGTAGCAAGGTAGGATGGAAAAACGATGTACAGGGCAGGGAGAGAGCCTACGCTCTGTGGAACTGGTACCGTCTGCCGGAATGGATCATTGACATAGCGGAACGCCTGCGCATGGTGCAGATCGAGAATCGCCCGGCGTTGGAAGTGATTGAGAGATTTAATTACAGCAATGTTTTTATGTATATTGATCCGCCGTATATTTTGGGTACCAGAGCGGGAAAGCAATACAAGCATGAGATGACGGATGCGGATCACGAAGAAATGTTGAAGCTGTTGCTGCAGAGTAAAGCAAAGATCATGATTTCTGGTTACGAGTCAGAAATGTATAACGATTATTTGACTGGATGGGAGAAAAAACAATTTTCGACCTGCGCAGAGTATGGAAAACCGCGGACAGAAACGGTGTGGATGAATTATAGGGCAGATTTACAGATGAAATTGGACTTTTCGGAGGTTACGTCAGTATGATAAATGGAGAATTGATCGTTGACAACTTCGCCGGTGGCGGTGGTGCTTCCACCGGTATAGAGTTAGCAACTGGATACAGCGTTGATATTGCGATCAACCATGATCCGGAAGCAATCAAGATGCACAAAGCAAACCATCCGAACACAAAGCATTACTGTGAAAACGTCTGGGCGGTTGATCCGGTCAAAGCGTGCAACGGGCATCCGGTAGCACTTGCCTGGTTCTCGCCGGACTGCAAGCATTTCAGTAAGGCAAAGGGCGGCAAGCCCAAGGATAAGACCATCAGAGGTCTTGCGTGGGTAGCCTGCCGATGGGCGGGGCTGGTGCGACCGAGGGTCATCATGCTGGAGAATGTGGAGGAATTTAAAACTTGGGGACCTCTTGGGCGGCGGCATCATCCAATCAAGGCAAAGCAGGGAAAGACGTTTGAAAAGTTTGTGCAGCAACTTACAGATCTTGGGTATGAGGTGCAATGCCGGGAGCTGATTGCCGCTGATTACGGCGCACCGACCATGCGGAAAAGATTTTTTATGATCGCACGTTGCGATGGCAAGCCGATTGTTTTTCCAGAGCCGACACACGGACCGGCAGACAGCGAAACAGTTAAAGCAGGACTCCGCAAGCCGTATGTTGGAGCATATACACAGCTTGATTTTTCTTTGCCATGTCCGAGCATCTTTGACACGTCGGAAGAGATCAAGGAAAAGTACGGAATCAGGGCGGTACGTCCGTTGGCGCCGAAGACAATGGAAAGGATCGCAAGAGGATTAAGAAAGTTCGTCCTCGACAATCCGGAGCCGTTTATTATCCAATGTAATCATGGTGGAGAGCGCAGACCGAACGATATTCGGAAGCCAATGCCGACCATCACTGGAAAGCATGGGTATGGAATTGTGGAGCCGACGTTTGCACCTTATATGGGGACAAATACAACGAATCATCCGGGGGGAAACTGCAAAGATCCGATACATACGATCACCACAGGTAATCAACATTGTCTTATCAGCCCTACGCTTATCCAGTATCATTCTGAGACGGCACAGGGAGAAGTTCGGGGACAGACGATTGAAGACCCTATAATGACGGTGGACGGATCGAACAGATATGGACTGGTCACATCATTCATCCAAAAGTATTATGGCGGAAATTATCAGGGAAACGGCTCTGACATTAAAGAACCATTGCACACCATTACGACGCTTGAAAGAAACGCTATGTGTGCAGTAAACCTTATTCAGATGAATAATCATTGTGATGGAAGGGATGTAAAAGAGCCAATTCCGACAATCACAGCAGGAGACGGTCATTTCGGAGAGGTGAGAGCTTTTTTAATCAAATATTATGGACAGGGAACTGGACAGGATATAAAGGCACCGTTGGACACCGTGACGGCGCAGGACAGATTCGTACTGGTAACCATCAATGGCGTAGATTATCAGATAGTGGACATCGGACTGCGGATGTTGGAGCCACGGGAACTATATGGATGTCAGGGATTCCCGGACGACTACATCATTGACCATGATTATACCGGCAAGACGTATCCGCGGAGCGAACAGGTGCGCCGATGCGGTAATGCTGTGTGTCCACCGATACCGGCAGCATTAGTCAGGGCAAATCTTCCGGAATTGTGCGTAGCGGAACGTATGCCGAACATGAGGATTAAACCAGAGCAGACCGGACAGCTCCGGTTTGCATGAGAAGCTATAGCTCCGCCAGCAGTAATGCGGCGGGGCGGAAAGAGAGGAGGAAAATTCATGAGAATTACAGTAAAAAAGGGTGAAAAAATTTTAATAAGCCGAGAGGATGCCGTGAGTGTTACTGATAAGGGCGGCGCATACGAAGTGATTTACGGAGATGAAACGGGACAGCTAGTTTACAAGGGCGAAGAGGTAGAAATTATCTTAGCTTGAATCTGATACTACTGAGAGGGGGAATGTCTATGGATGAAAAAGAAATATTTGAAATTTGCCAGAGCGTGGACAGCATCATTGCTGCGGAATTGACGGAATCCATCGTGCGCGGCACCAGCTACGACATGCTGGAAGCTCACCACGGCGTTATCCCTATCAGTAGGAGACACTTTTATCGGAAAAAGGAAATTGCACAGGAAATTATAGAAAAAAGGACGGCGAGACTGGAAGAGGAGAAGAACGGACAGTATATGATTGTATGGGGAAAGACATAAAATGATTTGCAGATTTACGAGCGTAGTGGTATAATTTTTCTATCATAAACAAGGGGGAACAAATGTTATGAATGATATACCATATGTTATAAAAAAGTATCCAATGACTGAATTGGATAAGAGAGATTTTCACTTAGAGCTGATGAAGCAGTCGATGACGCAACCATATGAACTTAAACAGATGCTTCCGGTTGTGTCGGATGGTGAGACAGAAAGTGTATATGCCGTATTTACTGTAAATCAGAATTTAATAAAGACTGGAATATTTGTTGATGGAGTAGGCGTTGATTCCAAGTATTTGACCGCAGGGCAAATAGAGATGTTAAAGAATTTAGGAACTTTGGAAGTCTGCGGAGAAAAGCGGGAAATACAAGAAGTTTCTGTACAATGGGATACGGATAGTGCGTATGGTATAGAGGCTGAAATTAAATTGAAATAGCAACTGTTTAATAATGTGAGTACCAACCACCAATCATGATGGTTGGTATTTTTTCGCCCAAAACTTGGCACAAATCCACTCCAAACCTATTGTATGATATTATCAGAAACATTGCAGTGATAATATCAGAAAGGGGAGAATACGGTGGGAGTAGATAAGAAAATATTGGAGCAGTATGTAGATGCATGTGAGATGATCCGGGAGACGGAGCAGGATATTAAGAGATTGCAGCGTAAACGGCAAACGATTGTGACGGGAAGTGTAAAAGGTTCGATGAATGATTTCCCGTATGCAGAAACACATTTCAAGATTGAAGGAACATCGTTCACATACACGGATGATGCGCAGTTGCGTATAGAAGAGAAACTGCTGGAAGAGAGAAAAGCTCATTCGGAAGAGATCAAGCTGCAGGTGGAGCAGTGGATGAACGGCATACCGGTACGGATGCAGAGGATCATCCGGTATAAGTTCTTTGAGGGAATGAGCTGGGAGAGAGTGGCGGACAGGATAGGCAGAAAAGCAACCGGTGATAGCATAAGAATGGAGTTTAATAATTTTATGAGAGTAGCATAAAAGTAATTTCGTTTTTTTCGGATTTTTCGTTTTTAAAATGCTATAGTATAAACTGCAAGAGGTGAATAAAAGAGCCAAGAGCCATTTGCTTTTTGCAACTCCCCCAACCCAGAGAAGGCGCCCGTTTAATGACGGGTGCTTTTTTGTATGTAAAGAAAAGGTAGGTGATGGTCCTTGCCAAAGGCAAAAGATGCGAGAGCGGACAAAGCCTTTGAAATGTATAAGCAAGGGCTTAAGCTGATAGAGATTGCGAACCAGCTCGGGATAGCCGAGGGAACTGTGCGGAGCTGGAAGAACCGGTATAAGTGGGATGATGGCGGCAATGCAACGTTGCGAAAGAAAGAGAAAAAGGAATGCAACGTTGCGAAAGAAAGTAAGCGAGCGAAGAGAGCAAAGAAAGAGCCTGTTGCACATGAGGTTGAAGCAGTAATACAGAATACTGATTTGACCGATAAGCAACAGCTTTTTTGCATTTATTACATTCGTTGCTTTAATGCAACCAAGGCATATCAGAAAGCGTATGAGTGTGATTACGCAACCGCAGTGGTGGCGGGACCGAGATTGTTAGGAAATGTTCGGATAAAAGAGGAGATTTTTCAGCTGAAGCAGGAACGACTCAACAGAGAGTTCTTGAGTGAGTCAGACATCTTTCAGAAGTACATGGACATTGCATTTGCAGACATGACGGATTTTGTTGATATTCACGGAGGCTTTGTTTCTGTGAGACAGGAAATTGATGGAACAATCGTCAGTGAAGTAAGCAATACCCAGAGCGGTATCAAGATTAAGCTTGCCGACCGAATGAAAGCGCTACAGTGGTTATCCGACCATATGGACCTTGCAACGGATAAGCAGAGGGCTGAAATTGCACTGTTAAAATCCAGAGCGGACGCTGGCAAGGATGACCGGGAGAATAAGCTGGACAAATTCTTTGAGCAGATAGAGGGTGCATTAAAAGATGCTGAGTGATTTATACACACCAAAACAGCTTGATACATTCCGATTTGCTGTAAATAATGATTATTTTATGCTAATCAATCACGGTGCGAAACGTACCGGGAAAACGGTTCTGGACAATGACCTGTTCCTGTATGAATTACGCAGGATTAAAAAAATTGCCGCTGCACAGGGCGTTGAGAATCCGCAATATATATTGGCTGGTGCTGACCTGGGAGCGCTTAACCGAAACGTGTTGATTGAGCTTTCCAACAAATACGGCATTGAGTTTCACTTTGATAAATTTAATCGGTTCAAGCTATTCGGCGTGCAGGTGTGTTGTTTCGGTCATTCTAAGATCAATGATTTGGGGCGCATCCGAGGAATGACTGCATATGGGGCTTATATCAATGAAGGAACAATGGCAAAGCAGGAAGTGTTTGACGAGATTAAGTCCAGATGTTCCGGCAATGGCGCGAGGATGCTGATTGATACAAACCCGGACAACCCTGAACATTGGCTTAAGAAAGATTTTATCGATAAAGCTGATGGAAAGACCATTAAGGCAGTGCAATATAGGCTGGATGATAATACTTTCCTGTCAGAGCGATATAAGCAGAACATGAAGGAAACAACACCTTCTGGAATGTTCTATGACCGCAATATTAATGGAATGTGGGTGATGGGTGAGGGCGCTGTATATCGAGATTTCAATGCAAAAATTCATTACATCAGCAGAGAGGAACTGCAAAAGGTCAATTTTGTTAAATACATCGCCGGGGTTGATTGGGGATATGAGCATTTCGGGGCAATTGTACTATTGGGAAAGGACGATAAGGGATGCTATTACCTTATCAAAGAGATTGCCCGACAGTATGAAGAAATAGATTTCTGGCTGGAGCAGGCCCAGGCAATCAAAGCCGAGTATGGCAATATACCATTTTATTGTGATTCTGCCCGACCGGAATATGTGAAAAAGTTCAAGCAGAATGGCTTGCGTGCGATTAACGCCAACAAGGCAGTGTTAAGCGGAATTGAGCGCGTGGCACAGTTATATAAGCAAGATAAGTTACGGATTGCGGATGATGTCGACCGGTTCCGGGATGAGATTTATATGTACGTTTGGAACGAAAAGACCGGGGAGCCGGTCAAGCAGTTTGATGATGTGCAGGATGCCATCCGGTACGCAATATACACGGACGAAAACCACGGCGGCATCAGCATTTTAAAATAGAGGTGAGAACATGGAACTTGAGGTAATGAAAAAACTCATAAGAAAATACGAACCGGGACATACACGCTTTTCCTTGCGGGCGATGCAGGCGGAGCGGTATTACCGGAACGAAACGGATATTCTGGTAAAAGACAAGCTCACAGACGAAAAAGAGAAAGAGGAACCCGACAATCCATTACGTAACGCAGATAACCGGATCCCCCGGAACTTCCACGGGCTTATCGTAAATCAGAAAGCCGCGTATATGTTCACAGCACCACCGCTCTTCGATATCGGCAATGAGCATGGAAATGAAATCGTGACAGAAGTACTCGGTGATGAATACCGGAAAAACTGCATGGAGCTGTGCATAAATGCTGCCAATGCGTCGGTGGGATGGATTCATTACTGGGAGGATGAAGATGGAACATTCCAGTGGGCGGTAGTTGACAGCAAGCAGATTATCCCGATCGAATCCCACAATCTGAAAAAGAAGTTGCTAGGTGTTCTCCGTATGTACGATGAAATCGACGAGGAAACAGGAGATACCTATGCAATTTATGAGTATTGGGATAAGGAAAGCTGCTGGTCATTCCGACGGAAGAACGGCGATACCTTGGATGATGGGCTGTTCTACTACAATACGTTCATGGTGCCGGATACTGGCGATTTTACCGCAGAATATCGGCATGAATTCGGAGAGGTGCCGTTTATTCCATTCCCGAACAATAACACCAATACGAATGATTTGAAAAATATCAAGCCGCTGATAGACGTATACGACAATGTCTACAGCGGCTTTGTTAACGATTTGGATGATATTCAGCAGATGATAATTGTTCTGTCTGGGTATGGCGGCACGGACCTTAACACGTTTCTGTCAGATTTGAAAAAATATAAGACCATCAAGGTAGATGGGGACGAGGGCAGTAACCCGGGAGTGAGCACGCTCAGCATTGAGATTCCGATAGAAGCCCGTAACAGTGCGCTGGAAGTCACCAGAAAGGCTATTTTTGAACAGGGGCAGGGATTTGACCCACAGCCGGAGAACTTCGGAAATCAGAGCGGAGAAGCGCTTAAATTCATGTATTCGTTGCTTGAAATGAAAGCCGGGCTGACGGAGACGGAGTTCCAGCTTGGGTTCGCCCGTCTGGTAAGAGCGATATGCCACCATGAGGGAATTGATTGCAAGAAAATCATCCAGACGTGGACCCGCACTTGTGTAAAAAATGACACGGAGCAGGCACAGATTTGCAAGGATTCGGTTGGAATTGTCAGTAAAAAGACGATTCTCAAAAATCATCCGCTTGTCGAAGATGCGGATGCGGAGCTGAAGCAGTTGGAGAAAGAGGCGCAGGAGGCGCAGGAGAAAGCAGATGCTTACATCGGTGCTTTTGGTGCAAAGGGAAAGGAGACAGGCAGTGAGACAGACGGCGATGATTCTGGGGACGGAGTATCGGATAGAGATACACAAGTGGTCAGAAGATAAGGAACTGAGCCAAAATTCATGGGCGGGCTATTGTTGTAGCGACTTTCCGCTGATTGTTATTGCAGATTTGGATGATGAAGAACATTTTTGGTTTAGCAGTGAAGAGGAAAAGGATGTTTATTTCAAGAGTTGCCTGCGCCATGAGATTATTCATGCTTTTTTGAATGAAAGCGGCTTGAAGGATAACTTTGAACACGTTCCGCGTATGGGGCATGAGGAAACAATGGTGGATTGGATTGCAAATCAGTTCCCGAAGATTGCAGCCGTATACGAAGAACTCGGGATTCTGTGAAATGAGGTGATTGCATGGGAGAACGGACAAGTGAATACTGGCAGGAGCGCTTCCGGCAGTTGGAAGAATCACAGCATGATACATCCGTTCAGACCGTGCAGGAGATTGAGCAGGAGTTCCGGCGGGCAGAGCAGGCGCTTGACGGGAAGATTAACGCCTGGTATCAGCGGTTTGCTGCCAACAACGGTATTTCAATGGTGGAAGCCAGACGCCTGCTTAACAGTGACGAACTGGAAGAGTTCCGGTGGGATGTGCAGGATTATATTAAATACGGGCGCGAGAATGGCATAAATCAGCAGTGGGCAAAACAGCTTGAGAACGCATCCGCAAAGGTGCATATCAGCAGATTGGAAGCTCTCAAGGTGCAGACACAGCAGGAGATTGAAAAGCTGTACGGAAATTATCATGATTCCATCGATGAACATATCACAAATCTGTATACATCCGAGTATTACCATACTGCATACGAAGTGCAGCGAGGTATCGGTGTTGGCTGGCAGATGCAGAGCTTTAATCCGGAAAAGGTCAATGACATCATACATAAGCCCTGGGCGGTGGATGGACGCAACTTTTCAGAGCGCATTTGGACGGATAAAACGAAGCTGATTAACAATATGCACGATTCCTTAACGCGGATGTGCATCACCGGAGAATCGCCGGATCGAGCCATACGGGAAATATCCCAGAACATGAAAGTGAGCAGGTCACAGGCGGCGCGAATTGTTCAGACGGAATCAGCCGCTTTTTCTGCTAAGGCACAGGAAACGTGTTTTTCTGATCTTGGGGTGGAGGAGTTCGAGGTGGTAGAGACATTGGACAGCCACACTTGCCCCACCTGCGGGGAGATGGACGGGAAGCACTTTCCGATGAAAGACTATAAGATTGGTGTTACCGTGCCACCGTTCCATCCGAATTGCCGGGGATGCACCTGCCCGTATTTCAACGATGAATTTACCACAGGGGAGAGAGTTGCACGCGGAGCAGATGGCAAGAAGTATTATGTGCCGGAGAATACGACGTATGAGGAGTGGAAGAAATCGTTTGCGGATGGTAATACAGAGAAAGGAATTAGCGGCAAGTATTCACAAAAGACGCATGACAATAAGGTTGATGTAGGTTTTGTAAAGAGCACGGAGTATAGAAAGAAGTTTGAGAATCTTGATGAGAATGAAAATACTCAGAAGGCAATATGGCAGAAAGCACGCGACATTTTAGTACATCGAAACGGAACTAATAAAGAAGATATGTATTTAATTAGTGTCATCGATGGAAAGATAAAAGGGAAAAGCGTTGCTGCAAAAGAAGATAATATAGTTGAGTATAATAAAAGCCTGAGAGATGCGGTAGAAATAGAACCAAGAGGAACACTTATAAGTATACATAATCATGGAACAAATATTCCTCCGACTGGAGCAGATTTTGCGTCAGCGGGTTATAGGGGATACAGAAAGGGAATTGTTGTATGTCATAATGGAGATGTATATGTATATGAGGTTGGCGACAAGCCGTTTTCCCAAAGATTATTTGATGAGACTGTTGAAAAATACAGAAAAAGTGGATATAATAAAGGCATAGAAGCAAATATAAAAGCGTTAGAGCAGTTTGAAATGGACTACGGAATAAAGTGGAGAAAATTATAATGATCAAGAAATATTACGATGGTCCGGTGCAAGATACGGAACGAACTCTTGAAGAACTGGAAAAGGACATTGAAAAGGAAAAAAAACGGTGTGAAAAAATGAATAGTTGGGAAGACGCAGAATAATACCACCAGCCAATAACGGTTAGGTGGTATTTTTATACCCAAAATCAGAAGGAGGAATGATGAATCGAGAAATAATAGAGAACCAGATTATACTGTGCTTGGAGTTGCAGAAAAAGTGCGGAATTGAAAACATAGAAACATTTCTGGCTCTTAGTAAGCGCGAGGTAGAGCTTGATAAAATGTTAAGCAGTGCTGTGGAGCATCCACCGGATATGAAAGTGCAGAGTTAAGCAGAAATATTTTAATAATAACAGGACAACCGGAAATTTATGAACAAAACGGCGCAGAGGTGACGCCAGGTAGTTCCTCCGGGGGTCCTGTTTTTATATTGTCCGAAAGCCTTATGACGTTTAAACTGCGGCAATTTGCCCTTATGCATGGCATCAAAACTGCATACTGCTTGTGGAGACACCACGCTTAAAAACGGTGCAGGAAAGGAAACTATGGAATTTTTAAAAGACATTTTAGGCGAGGATCTCTATAAGCAGGTGTCAGATACCGTCAATGCCTATAACGGAAAGCCGGAGAATAAGGATAAGCAGGTAAAGCTTGCAGACCTTGGATCTGGTCAGTATGTTGACAAAGGCAAGTATGATACCGCCGTGGCAGAAAAAGAGAATCTTGCCGGTCAGATTAAGACACTCAACACAACTATCAGAGATTTAAAGAAAAATAATGCCGATAACGAGACGTTACAGACCACTATTGCCAATCTGCGGGGAGAACTTAAAAAACAGCAGACTGCAAGCGAGGAGATTGCAAAGACCTATGCGCTGAAAGATTCCCTCACAAAGCAGGGCGTACTTGATCCGGATTATATGATCTACAAAGCCGGTGGCCTTGAGAAGTTCAACTTCGACAAGGAAGGAAAGCCGATCGGCGTGGAAGAGGTTGTGAAGCCATACAAAGATGATGCGGCTATGGCTCACCTGTTCAAGCAGGAGCAGTCCAAACCGCCGTACAACCCAAAGAATGGGGGCGCAGGCGGTGTGACGAATCCATTCGCAAAAGACACTTTTAATCTGACCGAACAGGGACGTATGTTAAAAGAAAATCCGGCGCAGGCAAAAGAACTTGCCGCAGCGGCCGGAGTAACACTGTAAGAAAGAGAGGATGATAATTTATGGCAATTACAAAGATTGCAGACGTAATTGTACCGGAGCTTTTTAACCGGTATGTAATCAACAGAACAATGGAGCTGTCCGCGTTCTTCCAGAGCGGAATCGTGGTAAACAGCCCGGAATTTGACGCACTGGCAAGCGAGGCAGCCAGAACACACAATATGCCGTTCTTCGAGGATTTACAGGGTGAGTCCGAGGCAATCCTTGAGGATGTGAAGATGACCGCAAAGAAGATCGGTTCCAACAAGGATGTATCCACAACAATCTACAGACAGAATATGTGGGGAGCAAGTAATCTTTCTGCAGCACTGGCCGGAGCCGATCCGATGAAAGCCATCGGTGACCTGGTAGCATCCTACTGGGCAAGAGATATGCAGAAGGAGCTTATCTCAATTCTTGCCGGAGTGTTCGGTACCACTACTGCGGGGGCAGAGGGAACACCGGCGGCGGAAACCAGAATGGCAGATCATATTCTTGACCTTACCACCGGAAAAACGGATGCGGCAAAGCAGATCAGCGCATCTGCGTTTATTGACGCATGTCAGCTGCTCGGCGACGCGCAGGCGCAGTTATCCGGCGTAGCGATGCACTCGGCGACAAAGTCTTATCTGAAAAAGCTGAATCTGATCGAGACAGAGCGTGATTCTACGGATGTTGAGTTTGACACCTATCAGGGCAGACGCGTGACCGTGGATGACGGCTGCCCGGTAACTTCCGGTGGCGTGTATACGACATACCTGTTTGGCAATGGTGCGGTAGCTTACGGCAATGGTTCTCCGGTAGGATTTGTCGCTACGGAGGTTGATCGTGACAAGCAGACAGGCGGTGGTATCGATTATCTTATCAACCGTAAGGCGTTTATCCTGCATCCGAGAGGAATTGCATACACCGGAGCTGTTCGTGAGCATGTAGAGACACCGCTTCGTGCAGAACTTGCCAAGGCGGAGAACTGGAAACCGGTATATGAGCCGAAGCAGCTTAGAATTGTAGCAATCAAGCATAAGATCGGTTAGGAGGCGCGGTATGGCAGAGGAAAGCAAGCTGACAGTCGAAAGGCTGTCGGCGCTTCTCGGGATAAGCGACCCGGATGAGACAGTGAAAGTCCACTTGGAGTTTGCGCTTGAAAATGCAGAGGATACGGTAAGAAACTACTGCCATATCGACGAGATTCCGGCAGGGCTGGAAACCACGGTACTGCGCATGGCGATGGATATTTACCGGAATGAGCATATGGGGAGTGCTGATATACCACAGACGGTTTCTTCGGTGCAGATCGGCGATACAACAACTTCTTTTAAGACTTCCGCAGCGGAGTTCTCGGAAAGCCTTATGAAGAATTACAAGCCGGTGCTGAACCGTTACCGGAAGGTGGTGTTTTGATGGATATGGTCAGAATGGCAATTGAAGCCATGTATGAAGATACCTGCACGGTTGTGGAACACCGTAAGACCAAGGAAAAGGGCGTTGTGACATACACGGACACCGTGGTCTTGGAAAATCAGCCGTGCAAGCTGTCGTTTGAGACGATCGCACAGTCAGAAAAGACCGATGCGGCATCTCCGGTAGCGCAGGCGGTAAAGCTGTTTGTTGCGCCGGAGGTGGAAATCAAGAGCGGCTCCAAGATCATCGTGACACACTGTGGCAATTCCACGGAGTACACCAGGAGTGGCGTTCCGGGGATGCACCCGACGCATCAGGAAATTATGCTGGATTTATTTAAGGAGTGGGCTTGATGGGAAATACAAAGGTTGATCTGAAACAATTGGAGGAGTTCCGGGATAGAGTTCAGAAAGCTGCCGATGAGGAACAGCAAAGAGCGTTCATGGAAGCCTGTGCCAAGGAGTTGGCAGCACGATTGCTGGCAAAGGTTATTAAGCGGACTCCGGTAGGGGATTATTCTGGAGAAGCATATGAGTGTAAAGGAAAGGATATGAACTTTACTCATATGGGAAATAAAGTTTCTGGAAAGACAGGCGGAACGCTTAGGCGAGGGTGGACTACGCAGGCAGAAGGAAGTGGTGCGGAAGGATTGGATTCAAAAAGTGCAGTGCAGTTCGTGGACACTTTAAAAGTAAATCATTTCGGTGATACTTATGTGATTGAGGTACGAAACAGCGTAGAGTATGCCAGCTATATTGAGTTTGGGCATAGGAAAGCAAATCATAAGGGCTGGGTGCCTGGACACTACATGCTTACCATGTCCGAGAAAGAAATCCGCGATGCGGCACCAGGGGTTCTTCGGAAAAAGCTCAATAAGTGGCTGAATGAGGTGTTTGCATGATCAACGAAGTTTTAAAGGGCATCACAGATGCCTTATATGCCGCATTTGGCGATGACTATGAAATCCATACAGAAGCATCGATGCAGGACATGGAAGAGCCTGCATTTTTTGTGCGCTGCATCAATCCGGATGTGCCGCGAGGGCTTACCGGCCGCAGAAAAGCAACATTGCTTTTTATCGTGCAGTATTTTCCGGAAAGCGACGAGCCAAAGAAAGAGATCAATACCGTTTACGAACGGTTGAGCGAGTGCCTGGACCTTATAGAGGTAGAAGGTAAAATGGTGCGCGGTACGATCGAATGTAAGGACATATCGGACGATGTGATGTCGGCAACGGCAGAATATACGTTATTCCTGGGGCAGAGTCAGAAAGATGCGTATATGGAAGAATGCGAAGTGAAAGGAGAGGTAAACAGTGGCAGAAGCAGTTAATAAAGTTACTTATACCAAAGAGCAGATCATTGGTTCCAAAAAATATGCGGGCAGGGTGGATCTCCTGTCGGCATTATTGGAACCGGGAAAATCTTATACGCTTGAGGAAGTGGATAAGAAAATGGAAAAATACATGAAAGGAGCGGTGCGATAATGTACGGAGGTGGACAGTGGACAACCCAGAATAAGGTTTTGGGTGGTGCTTATATCAATTTTATTTCGGCGGCGCGCGTGACCACGAATCTGTCAGAGCGTGGCGTGGCATCCATGCCTCTTGAACTTGACTGGGGTGCGGATAACGTGATGATGGAGGTGGCGCAGGAAGATTTCATTAAGAATTCGCTTACGCTGTTCGGTTATGCCTATACAGATGATAAGATGCAGCCGTTGCGCGAACTGTTTGCGCATGCGACAAAGTCTTATATCTATAAGCTGACATCGGGCGGCGCAAAGGCGCAAAATACCTATGCGACAGCGAAGTGCTGCGGAATCCGTGGCAATGATCTGAAGGTTGCTATTGCGGCGAATGTGGACGGAGATGGCTTTGACGTGAAGCTGTATCTGGATGCGCAGCTTGTGGATTCCCAGACGGTAGCATCCGCGGCTGATCTGAAAGAAAATGACTGGGTTACATGGAAAGAAACCGCACTTGAAGCAACGGCAGGCGTTCCGCTGGCAGGCGGTACGAATGGAACGGTCAATGGTGAGGTGCACCAGAAATACCTGGATCTCTTGGAATCATATACCGTGAATACGATCGGCGCGAGTGTGAGTGATGCTACCACGGCGAAACTGTACGCCGCATTTGCAAAGCGTATGAGGGACAAGGTCGGGGCAAAATTCCAGGCAGTCCTGTATAACTGCGCAGCCGATTATGAGGGCGTCATCAATGTGAAGAACAGCCCGGATGTGATTCCGTGGGTTGTGGGTCTGGAGGCGGCGTGCGGGGTTAATGCAACCTGTACCAACGCGATCTATGACGGGGAGCTTGAGATTGACACCGCCTATACGCAGACACAGCTTGAGAATGCTGTGAAAGCCGGTGAATTCGTCCTGCACAGCGTGGGAACGGAAGTGCGTGTCTTAGAGGACATCAATTCTCTTGTGACACTTACGGAGGATAAAAACGAACTCTTCCAGAGCAACCAGACGATCCGTGTGCTGGATCAGATCGCGATGGATATCGCATCGCTGTTCAACACGAAGTATCACGGCAAGGTTCAGAACAATGAATCTGGTCGTGTCAGCTTATGGAACGATATTGCATCGCATCATAAGCAGTTAGAGCAGCTTGGAGCAATCGAGAATTTTTCGGAGGATGATGTTGTGGTTTCCGCCGGAAGCGAGAAGCGCGGCGTGTACGTGGAAGATAAGGTGACGATCGTCAATGCAATGTCACAGCTGTATATGACGGTTGTGATCGAGTAGGAGGTAAAGAGATGTTTAACGCTTATATGAATGAACAGGATGTGCCGTCTGCAAAAGAGGCGGAAGCTTTTGTCACGGTTGGCGAACAGCGGTATAATCTGCTGAACGCAAAGAATTTTGAGGGCAAGGCAAACATCAGCACCAAGGAGATCCCGGTGCTGGGAAAGATCATTTCCGGCAGGAAGCCGACTGGAATGGTCGTGCAGGCAAAAATGACGGTCTACAAATGCTCGGAGATGTTTGACCGGATCGTAACAGAGTACAAAAATACCGGTCATCTGCCGGTGTTTGAATTGCAGACAACAAACAATGATGCGGCTACCTGCATGGGGCGCAGTACAAAGGTTTATCACAACTGCGTGATCGACGGAGATGTGCTGCTGTCAATGTTTGATGCCGAGGGTGGATTTGTCGAGCAGGAGATCAATTTCTATGCTGCGGATTATTCCAGCCCGGAATCCTACAAGGAGCCGTCCTATCTGTAACAAGTCAACGGCGGCGGGAGACTGCCGCCAATTAAGAGAATGAGGAGAAAAACATATGGGAAACTTAAAAGCATTTTTGAAACAGAATAAGAAAGCCAAAAAGACAACGCAGTTTGCTGCCACAAAGTCACTGTGTGATGAGAACGGTGATCCGTTACTCTGGACGATCAGACCTCTGTCCACAAAAGAATCTGCGGCAATCCGGGATGAATGTACGATTGAGGTGCCGGTAACCGGCAAGCCTGGACTGTATCGGCAGAAGGTTAATACGGATGAGCTTCTGAGAAAAATGATTTGCGCCGCGGTAGTGGAGCCGGATCTGCACAATGCAGAACTGCAGGATTCCTATGGCGTTATGAGCGCAGAGGCATTGATTGTGGAAATGGTCGACAACCCGGAAGAGTTCGGTGAGCTTGCCACATTCGTGCAGGAATACAGCGGCATCGATGAGACGCTGCAGGAGAAGGTTGACGAGGCAAAAAACTAATCAATGGCGGCGACGGTGAAGCGGCATATGCGCATTATTGCTTGCAGAAGTTTCACTGGCTGCCGTCATTCTTTTCTGAATTGGATCGGAATGAGAAAGCTTTTGTGATTGCGTCCATTGATCTTCGGGTTGAGGAAGAAAAGCGCAAGGCAAAAGAAATCCAGAAGTAGGAGGTAAGAGGATGTCAAGTATTCAGACTGCGATAGAGTTGTCGGATCGTATGTCTGCGCCATTATATAATATTTGCTCGGCGGTCAATATGGTCATAAGCAATTTTGAAGCGCTGGAATATGCGTCAAGCACCGCGATTGATACATCGTCGATGGAAGAGGCGCGGCAGCTGCTTGCCGATAGTATGGTGGGTTTGCAGGATGTAGTGAGTGGAACAAATAAAGCTGAACAAGCGCAGGAAGAATATAACCAGGCAGTATATGCTGGAACAACTCAGGTAAATAATTGGCTTGGAAAAATAACTCAGGTAGTTGGTGCATATGCGTCTTTTCAAGCTGTATCTGGAACTATGAAGCAGGCTATAGATTATGCGTCTGATTTGGCAGAAGTACAGAATGTTGTAGATGTTACGTTTGGAAATGCCGCACAGCAAATTAACGAATGGTCGCAAGCTGCATTGAAAGTTTATGGAATAAATGAAGTAACAGCGAAACAATATACTGGAACAATGGGGGCTATGTTAAAATCGTCTGGTCTTGCTGGGAACGCAGTGGTAGATATGTCAATGAATTTAACTGCACTCGCAGCGGATATGGCATCGTTTTATAATCTGGACACAGATGTAGCGTTTGAAAAAATACGTTCTGGAATCAGTGGAGAGACGGAGCCATTGAAACAGTTAGGTATCAATATGTCTGTTGTAAATTTGGAAGCGTATGCAATGACACAGGGGATAACAGAATCTTATTCAGAAATGTCACAAGCAGAGCAGACAGCATTGCGATATAGTTATCTATTGCAGGCAACAGCGGATGCCCAAGGTGATTTTGCGAGAACTTCTAGTTCATACGCGAATCAGATTAGGCTGTTAGGAGAAAATTGGACGGAGTTTACTGGAATGGTGGCTTCTCAAGTAATTCCGGTATTGACGTTGTTGGTGGAAGAATTGAATTCCGGAATTTCATGGTTATCTGCGAATTGGAGTGTTTTACAGCCTGTTTTATTGGGAATTATAGCATTGGTAACGACATATACGAGTGTGCTCGCCGCGCATGCCGTGATGCAAGCTATATCTAATGCTATTGAGTTGGTGGCGGAAATACAAGCGTATAAGACGGCGACCGCATTGTTGGCGAATGTAAACGCACAATTGTTGGCAACTTCTACAGAATATGCTTTGGCTGTAGCGACAGCACAGGCAACTGTAGCACAGGCGGGATTTAACACAGCATTATTGGCGTGTCCTGTGACATGGATCATAGTGGTTATTATCGCATTGATCGCTCTTTTATATGCCGTTGTAGCACATATAAATAAGACAAGGGATGAGGCGGTATCGGCTACTGGTTATATCTGTGGAGCTGTTGCCGTTGCAGGAGCATTTATTGTGAATACGGGAGTAGGGCTATTAAATGGGCTGATACAGCTCATATGGAGTATTTTTGTCGAACCGTTTTTAGGTATTGTTGAATGGGTGCTCAATGTTACAAATGGAGGATTTGACAGCTTTGGCGGAGCGGTTGCAAATCTGATCGGAAATATTATTTCATGGTTTTTATCGCTTGGCGAGGTTGTCACCAAGATTATTGATGCGATTTTCGGAACAGATTGGACAGCGGGTCTTAATGCGTTACAGAACAATGTGCTTGCGTGGGGGAAAAATGAAAATGCAATCACGCTTGACAGGGAAGCGCCCACAATCGCTTATCGTGCAAGTTACAGTGATGCCTATAACAAGGGATATGATTTCGGGCAGGGCGTAGAGAACAAGATTTCCGACTTCTTTGGTGGTATTAAGGATCTTGGAAACAGCGGAGACACCGGAGCATTAGGCAGTTATGGAGCCGCATCTGATATGGCTGCGAATGTTGCCAACATAGCAGGTGATACATCGAGTATCTCGGATTCGTTGGATGTGTCGGAAGAGGATCTGAAGTATCTGCGAGATATTGCGGAGCAGGAAGCAATCAATCGCTTTACGACGGCGGAAATCAAGGTGGATATGTCCGGGATGAGTAATACTGTGCATAATACCAATGATCTGGACGGTATTGTGGATGGACTGACTACTCGCGTACTGGAGGCGATGGAAGCGGTAAAGGAAGGAGCTTAGAGAAATATAATGACAAATATCGGGCAGTGTAGTATAATCGAACTCATAAACAGGAGGGAGGATAAAGTTATGAGTTTGATTAGTTGCCCGGAATGCGGGAAAGAGGTTAGCGATAAGGCACAAAGTTGCCCTAATTGTGGATGCCCTTTGCATGGAACGCAGGAGATGAATGTGGAAATGCACAGAGCTGGGACAGCGGGAACGCCTTTGAATCAACAACAGAGTGCGTCTCAGGTAAAGCCAAAGAAAAAAGGACATGGATGTTTGATTACTGTGGTGGTATTTATTGCTTTTATTGTTATTTGCGGGATTATAGGAGCCTTGGCTTCTAAAAAGACTTCCGACACAACTACAGAAAATCAACAGAAATCGCAGGAGACAGCGGGAACAGAAGAATCTCAACAATCTGGGAAGGCGATTGCATTTGGAGAAGAGGGTGAGATCGCCGAAAATATTGTCCTTAAGGTTAATGAAATAACTGAGGCAGATAGTGTGTCGGCGGCGAATGGAATGCTGGAATATAAACCAGATAGCGGAAAGTATGCGATAATAAATGTAACAATTTCCAATAATTCTAAGAGCAGCCAGAGTTTATTGCTTAATTATTTTAAATTGGTAGGACCCGATGGCGCGGAATATGTTGCTACGATTGTGACGGCCACTGATGATAAATTTATTACGGTAGATACGATAAACCCGAATTTAGACATCACGGGAAATTTGTTGTTTGAAATACCGGATGATTTAACGGCACAGGATTGTACATTGAAGTATAGCGATTATGATTTGTTTAATCAGATATCATATTTTGAACTAAGATAGAAAAGAGAAGAGAAGAGAATCCCCCGCTTACATAACGTAGGCGGGGATTTTTATACCCATTTTTAGGAAAGGAGGAATGACCGTGGCATACAGATTGTATATGGATGGCATTTTATTTCCCGTTACGCCGTCCAAGATCACCATGAAAATCAACGGCAAAAATGAAACGGTCACACTGATCAATGAGGGGGAAGCCAATATTTTAAAAAGCCCCGGTCTGACGGACGTGGATTTTGAACTGCTGCTTCCGGCTGTACAGTACCCGTTTGCGGTGTATCCGAACGGATTTCGTCCGGCAAAATACTATCTGGACAAGCTGGAAGCGCTGATGAGCGCCAAGAGTGCATTTCAGTATGTGGTCACGCGAACGGATGGAACAAATCAGCGTCTGTTTGATACCAGCATGAAGGTATCGATTGAAAGTTACGACATCGTGGAGGATGCGGGGGAAGGGCTGGACGTAACGGTAAAAGTGAAGCTCCGGCAGTACCGGGAGTTTACAACCAAGGCGTGTACGATTGACATTTCGCTTCCGAAGCCGAGAGCTGCAATGCGGGCAGCAAGAGCGGCATCATCCAACGCGCCGTCCGGCGGGTCTTACACGGTGAAAAAGGGGGATTGCCTGTGGAAGATTGCAAAGCAGTATTATGGGAACGGAAGCAAGTGGGGAACGATTTACAATGCCAATAAGTCGGTGATCGGCGGGAATCCGAATCTGATCTATCCGGGGCAGGTACTTGCCATTCCGGCGGCGTAGGAGGGACATATGTACGAGTTATTGATACAGCATGATAGCACGGCGTATATGCCGCCTGTGAAAGAAGAAGTGAAGGTTACGACGGAGCGGCAGATCAGCCCCGGAGTGCTCGAATTCAGCTTTGTGGACACTGGAATCAACATTGGAAATGGTGATCCGGTTCGGTTCAAGGATGCAGATGGAAAAGAAGTGTTCTATGGATTCATTTTTCGCATGAAACGCGATCGCAGTAACATTGTGACGATTACGGCATATGACCAGATCCGGTATCTGAAGAATAAGGATACGCTCGTATATGAGAATAAGACGGCGGATGGTGTGGTGGCGCTGATCGGTGAGAAGTATGGATTTAACATCGGTACACTTGCCAATACGGTGTGGGTGATCGCGTCGCGGGTGGAAGATAATGTGTCGTTGCTTGATATGATCAGTAATGCCCTGGATCAGACGTTGCAGAATACGGGGGACTTGTACATCCTGCATGACGATTTTGGAAAGCTGAATTTGTCTTTCCTCGGTGATATGTATGTGCCGATCATGATCGATGCGGAAACTGGCCAGAATTATGACTATGAGTCTTCCATCGATGAAAATACCTATAACCGGATCAAACTGGTTTATGACAATGAGGATGCCGGGAAGCGGGAGGTTTATATCGCACAGGATTCATCCAATATCAACAGGTGGGGGATTTTACAGTATTTTGATGCGCTGCAAAAGGGAGAAAACGGGCAGGCAAAGGCGGACGCGTTATTACAGCTTTACAATAAGGAGACGCGGACGCTGACAATCAAGGATGCCGCCGGAGACTCCCGGGTGCGCGGTGGATCGCTCGTTGTGGTGCAGCTTGATCTCGGCGACGTGAAGCTTCAGAATCTCATGTTGGTAGAAAAATGCGTTCACAAGTACGGCGAGAGCAAACACACGATGGATTTGACAGTATCGGGAGGTGATTTTAGTGCATGACGCAAATGATTTTGTCCGGGCGGTGCAGCAGGTATCGACGAATGCGAATGATGCCGGGTATCCGGCTACGGTGATGTCCGGGACGGTAACATCTTCCAGCCCTTTAAAAATCAAAATCGAACAGAGATTTGAGATCAGCGGAAGCATGCTGATTCTGCCGGAACATTTGAAAGAACGTGAAATCAAGGTGACAGTAAAGCCGACGCATACCGAGGACGGCGGTACGCCGGAGCATAACCATGAATATGGCGGCGAATTAACGGTGACGGTACATAGCGGTCTGAGTATTGGTGACAGCGTGCAGGTGGTCCGGCAGCAGGGCGGGCAGAAATATCTTGTAATCGGGAAGGTGGTGTAAGCATGATACCGGTATCAAACCAGTTGAAAAACGTCGAAGTGGTAGAACAGCCGTCCCTCTGTCCGAGAATGATCGTGGAAAGTGAACGGATCATAGGGCAGTGCGATGATGTCGAAGCTATTAAGCAGGCGATCTATAACATTCTGAATACCGAGCGGTATCAGTATATTATTTTTTCGTGGGACTATGGTGTGGAGCTTAAGGACCTGTTCGGAAAACCAATCGATTATGTTATGCCGGAGGTAGAGCGGCGCATCACGGAGGCTCTGGTGCAGGATGACAGGATTGATTCATGCGACAGTTTTGAGTTTGAGAAAAAGGGAAGAAAATTGCTGGTTACGTTCGTTGCACATACGAAATTTGGAAGCGTTCCGGCACAGAAGGAGGTGGATGTATAAGTGTACGAGGAGCAGACGTTTGATGCAATTATGCAGAGGATGCTTGAGCGCATTCCGGATACGCTGGATAAGAGAGAAAGCAGTCCTGTATATATGGCGCTTGCACCGGCGGCGGTCGAATTGGCATCATTGTATGTTGGATTTGATTGCATGCTGGCGGAGACATTCGGCGATACAGCATCGCGGGAGTACCTGATCCGGTTATGTGCGGATAGGGGTATCACACCCAAGACAGCTACTTATGCGGTACTGGAATTAGAGACGGATGTGGAGGTACCGGTCGGAACACGGTTTACCGGCGGGGATCGCATTTATAAGGTAACTGCAAGCGGACAGGTAACCTGTGAGCAGCCGGGGGCTGCCGGGAACGAATACCTGGGGGATGTTATCCCGGTGGAGTATGTGATGGGTCTTACAACGGCAAAACTTACGCGAGTGTTAATCTACGGAGAGGACGACGAGGATACCGAAACTCTTAGATTGCGGTATCAGGAATCTTTCAATGAACGGGCTTTTGCCGGGAATGCAAAGGACTATCATGACAAAACACTGGGAATAGCAGGAGTTGGCGCTGTTAAAGTGATCCGGGCATGGAATGGTCCGGGAACGGTCAAACTTGTGATTTTAGACAGTGTTTTCGGAAAGGCAACGGATGTATTGATTCAGACGGTGCAGAAAGAATTTGATCCGAATAAAGACGGGCATGGCGATGGTCTTGCACCGATCGGGCACGCGGTGACAGTTGACACCGCATCCGAAGTCACTGTTAATATTGCGGCGACGATAACCTATGATAACGGATACGACCTTAATACCTGCAAGCCCCAGATTGAGACAGCCATAGAGGAGTATTTTGCCGGACTTAGAAAGAACTGGGAAAATCAGTCAAAACTGGTTGTGCGGATTGCGTCTATTGATGCAGCGATCATGGGAGTGAAAGGCGTGGTAGATGTGACCGGTACAACACTTAACGGCGGGGGAAACGTCGAATTAACAGAATATGAGATCCCGGTACTGGGGGTGGTTACTTATGGCTGATCGTTATATCAATCTTAAGGAACTGCTCCCTTTGTATTTGCAGGCGTATAAGGAACTTGCCGCACCTATGGATGCTGAAACACCGGAGTTCCAGATAATTGAGGCGGAACATAACAGGATCATTGCCAACCGCTATATCGTGACCTGCGATGAGGAGGGCATTGTTCGGTACGAGCAACTCATGGGAATCCAGCCCAAGGCAGATGATACGTTGGAAGACCGGATTTTCAGATGCATAACAAAGTGGAATGTGTGTCTGCCGTACAATTATGCTTTCCTCAATCAGAAGCTAAAGGAACTATGCGGAGCTGAATATACGCTGGATCTGGACATTGCCGGCCAGACCGTAACGGTTAAGGTAGGACTTGCGCAGAAGAATCAGTATGATGTGGTCGCGGAAATGCTGGAAGAGATAGTTCCATGCAACTTACAGTTGAAGCTTTCTTTACTGTACAATCAGTACCGGACGCTCAAACCATATCCACATATTATTCTGGCGCAGTTTACACATTGGGAATTGCGGAATTTGAGCATCCCCCGGAATTTAAGTGCTGCGGTAGAGAATATAGCGGCGTATACAGTGGATGATCTGGCACGCTTCACAGTGGAAGAGGTTGCGGATATAGGAATCAGAAAGAAGGTATGAGATGAAACTTACGGATTTATTCAAATTCAAGCTGTTTGAGAGAAAAGACACTGCGGATCTGGCGGTGGTCAATGAGAATTTCCAGACGGCGGAGAGCGAGATTGACAAGCGGCTGCTCAAAACTGCGGTGCAGAACACGAACACAGTCACAGAAGCGGGATATGCACTGGATGCCAGACAGGCGAATCCGAATGTTAAGGGATCGCTGGCTGAACTGATTGCGGCGTTGAGCGAAACGTTGACAAGTCATAAAAGCTCTGGCGATCATGATAGTAGATATTACACAATAACAGATATGAATACGATGCTTGCCAGAAAAGCTGATAGCGAGCACAACCATGACAAGGTGTATTATACAAAAGCATTTGTTGATGGTCTGCTTGCGTTGAAAGCAGACCTTACACATTATCACGATAACAGGTACTATACTGAAGCGGAGACGGATGCAAGAATGGCAAAGGCAGCTCGATATGTGGGCTTATATGAACAGGAGATTACGTTGGCAGCGGGCGGGGAATTTTACCAGGCAATTCCAAGTACGTATCAGAATGGGGGATATATTTATTTTATAAACTGCTCGGGTAACTCGTTGAATTTCACGGCCAACATGGAAGGATATAATATGGCTGTGAAGAATAGGGGCGCAAGTACGCTGGCAACTCGAGTGCAGGTGTATTTTTTTAGCATTGGCGTATAAATCAAGAAGAAAGGGAAAAAGTATATGAAGTTGAAAACCTCAAAAGACACTTACGAAATTGTAAGTGCAAACCATGAAAACGGAAAATTGAATATTGTATTTGAAAACCAGTCCTGCGAATCTTTGCAGGATATTTTTTCGGTCAAAAATGATCTGGCACGGCTGGAGATTTATGATCATGATGAGCGGACCAGCATTATCACTGAGTATGTGGTGCTTGAACGTGTGGTGCTTGAGGATAATCATGCGACGGTAGTTCTCGGAAGAGAAAGTGATGACTATTCGCAGCGCGTCACGGATCTGGCATCAAAACTTGCGGAAGCATCGGCAACCGCATCGGAGATGGCGGAAACAGTTACCGCGACAAATAAGACGGTTGATGGAAATACAACCGATATTCAGAAGCTTGCTGCCGATATGGATTATCTGGCTATGCAGATGGAGGTGACATTGGATGAGTAAACATTATGAAAAGGTAAAAGGATATTATGACAAGAAACTTTGGAGCAAAACCCGTGTGTACAATGCGGTAGGAAAGTGGATCACAGCCGGGGAATATGAGGAGATCACTGGGGAGACATATGAGGAACCGGCGAAGAAAAGTGCCGAGGAAGATACAACTATGATGTAGGAGGAGAATCATGAAACAGACGGAGAATTATGGCTTTAACGTGCCGGAGGAACATGAATTTTATGATGTTGCAGCGCAGAATGAGAACTGGGAGAAGTTAGATGCGGCTTTAACACAAATCGAGAGTCGGCTGCAGGAAATTGCAGAAGCAAAACAGTAACAGAACCATAGTCATAGCGTCGAACAATTGATCTTTGTGATCGAGCGTCCGGCGCTATTCAGTTGGCACAAACCTGCATAAGCAGTGTTTTATACTTATAAGGAAAGAGAGGAAATGATATGGAATCAATCATCACAGCACTTATAACAGGCGGGCTGACGCTGATCGGCACGGTAATGACGGTCAGCAGTGGTCAGAAAAAGACGGACCATAAACTCGAGATGGCGCAGGCGGTTACGGACTGTAAGCTGGACGAGCTTACCAGAGAGGTAAGGATGCACAACAACTTCGCGCAGCGTGTGCCGGTCATCGAGGAGCAGGTAAAAGTTATCAATCACCGCATTGCGGACTTAGAGGAGGGAAAGTAGTATGTTGAAAAATTGTGTACTCAGAGTATCAGTAGACACGCAGAAATGGGCGAAAGCCGCGGGCATCAGAGCGCTTAAGACGATGGCACAGACTGCGGTTGCAGTAATCGGTACCGGAGCAGTAATCTCGGCAGTAGATTGGAAGATGGTAGTATCATCCGCGATTGTGGCGGGTGTTGTGTCGCTGCTCACGTCTGTTGCAGGAATTCCGGAAGTGGAGGGATAATTTATGGCGAACAAAAGAATTGGACAGGCAGGACTTGACCTTATCAAGCAGTACGAGGGATGCAGACTGGCAGCATACCGGTGCGCCGCCGGTGTATGGACCATCGGGTACGGTCACACGGCGGGCGTACATAGCGGCATGACAATCACACAGGCGCAGGCGGACGCATATCTGCAGCAGGACATTGCGAAGTTTGAGGGATACGTCAACAATCCCGCATACGTTCCGATCACGGAGCAGCTTAACCAGAATCAGTTTGATGCGCTGGCCAGCTTTGCCTTTAACTTGGGCGCCGGAAATCTCCGGAAGCTTTGCAAAGGCAGAACAGCGGCGCAGATCGCTAGAACTATGCCGAATTATAACAAGGCGGCAGGCAAGGTGCTGGCAGGATTAAGGCGGCGCCGGGCGGCGGAGCAGGCATTGTTTAACAAGCCGGTAAGCGCGGCTACACCGGCACAGAATCAGAATACGGAGGATTACAACATGAAGACGATCAAAAAGGGTAGCAAAGGCAACGCGGTAAAGGTATGGCAGATCATCATCGGCGCGGCGGCGGACGGCATCTTCGGCAGCGGCACGGAATCGGCAACCAAGACTTGGCAGAGCAATCACGGGCTGGCGGCGGATGGTATTGTCGGCAAAATGAGTTGGAAAGCGGGACTGGAAGCACTGTAAGAGTATGACCGGCGGGAGAAATCCTGCCGGCTTAATAATATGTGATACTTAAACACGGTGTGTTACATTCTAAAGGCAATGAAGCATAGTAAAAAAGCCGATTAGCAATTATTCACAAAAAGTAATTGGCAACGCATTGGTAACAAAAAGTTACGTTTTCTCAGTAAAATCAATGATTTAAAATTAGCCAGAGTATAATTTGAAATCAGATTTAGCACTTTTAATGAGAATAAAAATACCGGTAAACCGTAATCTGGCTTGCCGGTATTTTTTGTGCATATTATTTTGCGGATGCAGAGCGGGAAGTGGGATGTGTCTGGCGCAGCAGAATTCCGATGGAGAGGAGAGCCATGACGGCCTGACTGATGAGAAGTCCACACAGATAGCCGCGGATGCCGTAGACGGGGAGGGCAAACAGCACAAAGAGGATGCGGATGCCGCAGGCAATCAGATTCAGCACGAAAGTGATGCCCGGGTAGCCGAGCCCGTGCAGAATACTGCTCAGCGTCACGCCGAGGTACAGGAAAGGACAGATCCAGCCGAGCGTCCGTATAAATGTTCCGGCGAGCGCGTTCCCAAAAAGCACATTCCCGATAAAGTGACCGGTAGCAAGAAAACCCGCTGTACAAAAAAAGCCCCACAGAAGACAGACCCGGATGGTTTTTAAGACCGCGCGCCGTATGAGCGCATCGTTTCCGCCGGCTTTGGCTTCTGAGATGGCGGGCATAAGAAGCACCGAAACGGAGTTGGTGATGACGGACGGAAACATGATGACGGACATCGCCATGCCGGTTAAGATGCCGTAGACGCCAAGCGCCTCGGAAGCCGTGTAACCGAACAGGCGCAGACGGCTGGGAATCATGATGTTTTCAAAACTGGAAAAGAGCGTTAAAACAACCCGGTTTGCCGTGAGCGGAACCGCCATGGCAAGGAGATTGCGCGTGCCGCATTTCACGGAAAGCGCCGTGTCCGTTCCCTCCGGAAGTTTTGCGACGCTGACGGAGACGAGCGTGCTTGCCACTTCGCCCATCACAGCTCCCCACATTGTGACGGAGAGCGGAACGGCGGTCTGCTCCCGCATATGGATCTGATAGAGCAGCCAGACCGTGCCGACACGGGCGATCTGCTCTGTGAGCTGTGTGAGAGCAGGGACGCCCGTCTTTTTCTGTCCATAGTAGCAGCCGTTGATGCAGGCGTGGATACAGCAAGGGACAAAGGAGAGGGAGATGATCTTAAGGAGCGGGATGCACCGCACATCCCCGAGCATGGAAACACCGATAAAGTCTGCGTATTTCCAGATTACAAAGCCGGTCGCGGCAGATAAAAACAGCGACAGCAGCAGGCCGATCCGAAAATAGAGCCTCGCACCCGCGGGATTGTTCTGCGCAAGCTCGGAGGAGACGAAGCGTGAGATCGCAGTCTGAATTCCGGCGGCGGTGACGGCGAAACCGAGCGCCATCACCGGGGACAGCAGCTGGTAGATCCCAAGACCTTCTGCACCAATCAGCCTTGAGAGGAATATTCTATAGAAGAAGCCGATAATCCGTGTGAGCACACCGGCGAGTGTGAGCAGCAGTGTGCCGGTGATCAGGGAATTTTTCAGAGAATTTCCAGAAACGGAATTCCTGGGAAAATGAATGTCTGGCAAGTGTGTCTCCGGGAATTGGAATCTTTTTATTATATGTAAGGTGTGGGGGAAAAATGTGCGATCAGGAATATAAAGCAGGTGTGGTCTATCTGGATAATGCTGCAACGACGCGGATGGCGGAGGAGGCCGAAGCCGCTATGCAGCCTTATCTGGTGGAAAAGTTTGGCAATGCGTCAACGGCTTACGGTTACGGGGAGGAAGCGCAGGCGGCGATTGCCCATGCGAGAGAGGTGATTGCAGCATCACTGGATGCCAGACCGTCGGAAATCTATTTTACATCGGGCGGATCGGAGGCGGATAACTGGGCAGTTAAGGGGGTGGCGGAAGCGTATGGAAAATACGGTCGTCATATCATTACCAGCAGGATTGAACATCACGCGGTTCTAAACTCCTGCCATTATCTCGAGGAGCAGGGCTACGAGGTGACTTATCTGGATGTCGATCAAAACGGAATGATCTCGCTGGAACAGTTAGAGCAAGCTGTCCGGGAGGATACGATCCTGATCTCGGTCATGTTTGGAAACAATGAGGTCGGAACGATCGAACCGGTCATGCAGATCGGAAGGTTCGCAAGAGACCATCAGATTCTGTTTCATACGGATGCGGTGCAGGCATATGCACAGATTCCGATCTCCATGCAGCAGTACCACATCGATCTGCTTAGCGCGAGTGCACACAAATTTCACGGACCGAAAGGCGTGGGATTTTTGTATGTGCGGGACGGGGTTACGATGCCGTCCTTTATCCACGGCGGCAGCCAGGAGCGTGGAAAACGTGCGGGAACGGAGAATGTACCAGGGATCGTCGGGATGGGGAAGGCGGTGGAACTGGCATTTTGCAATATGCGCAGAAGAATCCGCAGGGAGATGATGCTGCGCAATTATCTGATTGAAAAGATCATGCATGAGATCAAGGGGGTCCGCCTGAACGGGCATCCCACGAACCGCCTGCCGGGGAATGTGAATGTGAGCTTTTCCGGCGTGGACGGTGCATCACTTCTCATTCTGCTGTATGAGGACGGAATCTGCGCCTCGGGCGGCTCCGCCTGCAACACCGGGGAGGAGCGGGTCTCCTATGTAATCGGGGCGTTGGGCGTGCCGGACGAATACGCACCGGGGACCGTGCGTATGACGTTGTCGGGAGAGACGACAAGGGAAGAGATCGACCGCGCCGTGGAGGCGCTCAAGCAGAATCTTAGGAAACTGAGAGATGAAAAATAGTTTTCTCTGGGGAAAAAATATGTGAAAATATTACAAAAACGAAACGTACCTTTGCAGGAAATGAGAAAGTGTGCACAAGAATAATTATGCAGTTTGCTTTTTGAGAGAAAATCGCAAAAAGAGATTGCAAAAAACGGCAAAAATCGGGCACAGAAATGAGCAGATTGCCCGTACTTTCAAGTGGTTTACCGGTTGCGTCAAATTTGACAAAGAAAAAAAATTATGCAATAATTGCGCGGAAATCAGAGAAACACGTTTGGTTTATAGTAGGAAAGGATGAATAATATGATAGAGAGAAAAATCAGATTGTCTGACACGGAGGAAGTAAAGGAGTTTGTGAGAGCTGCCGGAAAATGTGATTTTGATATCGATGTTTGTTATAACAGAGCTGTGATTGATGCAAAATCACTGCTCGGAATGCTGTATCTTGGACTCAGCAAGGATCTGACCGTAAAATACGGCGGACAGAACACCGGGTTTGAGAATACGGTACAGAAATATGCAGTCTGCTAGTCAGACAGACGGAGACAGGGCTGCTGCCGGAGAGAAACCTCTTCGTGCAGCAGCCCTGTTTTTGTGTTACACTGTATGATAAGAAACCGGAAAGTAGGGAGCGCTGCCGTATGGATGCACAACAGGAAAAAGACGAAAAGAAAATCATAAAGATCTCGGTGCGGAATCTGGTGGAGTTCATTCTGCGGGAGGGAGACATTGACAACCGCCACGGGAGAACTGCGTCCCCGGAGGCCATGTGGGAGGGCAGCCGTATCCATAAGCGCATTCAGAAGAGCAAAGGCGCGAATTACCATGCGGAGGTGCCGCTTAAGATCGAACTTAGCGAGGGAGATTACACGCTTGCCATCGAGGGACGGGCGGACGGAATCGAGATTACGTGCGACGGGGAGAGACAGCTTGATTTTTCGGATAACTTCAACCATCTTACGGTGGAGGAAGACATGCATGTGACGATTGATGAGATCAAGGGGATCTACATGAATCTGGATGCGCTGGATGAACCCGTGGGCGTGCATCGCGCGCAGGCGATGTGTTATGCCTATATCTATGCCTTGCAGCATGATCTTGCAGAGATCTCCGTGCAGCTGACCTACTGCAATCTGGATACAATCGAACTGACAAAGACGGCGTTTCTGGGGAATCTGAAATATTTTAGGGAAACATTTTCGTTTGCGGAGCTGGCGGAGTGGTTTACCCGGCTAACGGACGAATATAAAAAGTGGGCGGATTTTCAGTTCGCCTGGCAGAATCTGCGGCAGGCTTCCATCAAAAAGCTGGAGTTTCCCTATGCATACCGGAAAGGACAGAAAGAACTGGCGTCGGACGTATACCGCACGATTGCGCGCCGGAAGAATCTGTTTATCCAGGCACCCACAGGCGTCGGGAAGACCATTTCGACGGTCTTTCCGGCGGTGAAGGCGGTCGGCGAGGGACTCGGGGACAAGATTTTTTATCTGACGGCGAAGACGATCACGGGCACGGTGGCAAAGGAAGCATTTGAACTTTTGCGCACCAGGGGGTATCAGGCAAAGATCATCCAGCTGACGGCGAAGGAAAAGCTGTGCCTGTGCGAGGAGATGGACTGCAATCCTGTACACTGTCCCTACGCGAAAGGACACTACGACCGCGTGAACGATGCGGTGTACAATCTGTTGCAGAAGGAGGATGTTTTTACCAGGGAAGTGATCTTAGAGCAGGCGCGGGAGTACCGGGTCTGTCCGTTTGAGATGTCGCTGGATACGGCAACCTGGGCGGATGATATCATAGGGGATTACAATTATGTCTTTGACCCGAATGTTTATCTGAAGCGTTTTTTTGCGGAAGGAACGCGCGGGGACTACATTTTTCTGGTGGATGAGGCGCACAATCTTGTGGAGCGGAGCCGGGAAATGTACAGCGCATCGATCTATAAGGAGGATTTTCTGGCAGCTAAAAAGCTGTTGAAACCCTATCAGGAAAAGCATGACAGACGTGCGGAACGTGTGATCCGGCATCTGGAAAAATGCAATCGCATCCTCCTGGGGTACAAGCGTGAGTGCGAAAACTATGTCGTATATGAAAATATCGGTACGCTGATCTTTGCACTGACGCGCCTTGCGGCAGATCTGGATGAGTATCTGCAGAAAAGTCCCGATTTCCCGGAGCGCAGGGAAGTAAATGAATTTTACTTAAACCTACGCAATTTCATGAATATCTACGAGCTGGTCGACGAGCATTATGTCGTGTATTCCGAGCATGAGGAGGACGGGCGCTTCAAGCTGAAGTTTTACTGTGTGGATCCCTCCCTCAATCTGCAGGAGCGCATTGACAAGGGAAATGCGACGATCTTTTTCTCGGCGACGCTGCTTCCGATCCAGTATTATAAAAGCCTGCTGTCCACCCGCAGGGATAATTATGCGGTCTACGCGCAGACGGCGTTTTCCGAGGAACAGCGCCTGCTGCTGTTTGGAAATGACGTCAGCAGCAAGTACACGAGGCGCGGCAGGGCAGAGTATGAGCGGATTGCATTATATATAGAAAAAACAGCGCGCGCGAAGCAGGGAAACTATATGGTGTTCTTTCCGTCCTACCGGATGATGCAGGAAGTCTACGATGTGTTTTTAGAGGGCGGGGAGACGGATGAAATGCGTCCGCAGGAGTATTTTCCGGAAGGAGCAGAGAATGCAGAGATTGTGGAGCATCCCGAAGAGGCAGAGATTGCGGAGCATCCCGAAGAGGCAGAAATTGCGGAGCATCCCGAAGATGCGGAGAATTCCGGAAATGCAGAGCCGCGGCTCTGGTGCATGATGCAGCAGACCGGGATGCGTGAGGCGGAGCGCGAGGCTTTCTTACAGGCATTTTCCGGTGAGACATCGAAAGGGCGCGGCGGTTCACTGGTGGCATTCTGTGTGCTCGGAGGTATTTTCGGAGAGGGGATAGATCTGAAAAAAGAACAGCTCATCGGGGCGGTGATCGTGGGAACAGGACTGCCGCAGATCAGCAATGAGCGCGAGATTTTAATGCATTATTATGATGAGAGAGCGGGGGCAGGCTTTGATTATGCGTACCGCTTTCCGGGAATGAACAAGGTATTGCAGGCGGCCGGACGCGTGATACGGACGACAGAGGATGTGGGAGTGATTGAACTGCTGGACGAGCGGTTTTTAAAGAGTGATTACAGAGGGCTGTTCCCAAGGGAATGGGAACAGCGCCGGATATGTAACGTAAATGAAGTAGAACAGATGTTAGCCGAGTTCTGGGAGAGACGGCAGGAGCTTTAAGAATTCTTCCGTAGACTGCGCGATTGGAAGCGTCGGGTTGACTGCGGTGACCATCTGGCGTGCCGGGAGCTTTTCCTTGATCTTTACGATAAAGAGCTCTTTGGACTCGCGGTTTAGGCAGTAATCCGGGATAAACGCGATTCCCAGGCCGATACGTGCCAGATCAATCAGAAGATCGTTGCTGCTCAGCTCGATCTGCGGCATCAGTTCAAGCTGGTGCTGCAGAAAGAGGTTATGCAAAAATTCGCTGGTGGTGCTCTTGCGGTCGAGCATCAGGATTGGGTACTGCTGCAGATCCTCTAAGGCAATCTCCTGCTGCTTCAGATTATAATAAGCAGGGTTGGCGATAAAGACGTCGTGAAAGCTGCACACGGTCTTGCGGATGTAGGACTGGTTTAAATTAGAGTTGGGAAAATTGGTCACAATCAGATCGACTTTTCCCTGTTCCAACAGCTCCACACAGCTGAGGGAGGTTGAGTTTGTCACCTTGATCGGGACATTCGGGAACTTCTTGTGGAACTGCTTTAAATACGGCACGAGAAAATAGCGGCAGATGGTGTCGCTCGCGCCGATGTGGAGCTGCCCCAGACCGAGGCTGCCGGAATCTAACAGCTGGCTCTCACCGCGCCGGATTAAATTCATGGCAGGTTCAATATGCTTGAGCAGAATCTTTCCTGCCGGAGTCAGCTGTACTTTTTTGGTACTCCGGATAAAAAGCGGCTGCTCCAGCTTTTTCTCCAGCGTCTTGATTGACTGGCTGACGGCGGATTGGGAGATATAGAGCTGCTTGCTCGCCTCGGAAAAGCTGAGGGAGGTTGCAACATAATAGAAAACTTTATACAATTCGTAATTGATATCCATGGTTCCTCGTTTCTGTCGGAGCGCTGCTCCGAACCGTTCTGTAGCGTGTTAACTATAATTATAAGACCTGCTTATAAAACTGTCAAATAAATCTTATGTGATATATTAACCATAATAATAGAAGAGATTAAATATATTAATTATGCTTATTTGTTCGCATATGCTATACTTCATATAGAAAGTAGGATAAGATAGAAATACAAACGATCAGTAGTTTCGCCGATGGCGTGCGCAGATGGAGGGAAAATATGAGCAACGTAAGACGCGTATATGTGGAGAAAAAACCGGCATTTGCTGTCAGAGCAAGAGAGCTGGAAGCAGAGATCAGAAATTATCTCGGTATCAGTGACGTGAAGGGAGTGCGTGAGCTGATCCGTTACGATATGGAGCATGTATCGGAGGAAACCTACCGCAAGGCTCTGGTTACCGTTTTTTCCGAGCCGCCGGTGGACGATGTGTACGAGGAAAATTTTGAGTTAAATGGCGCGAGAACTTTTTCCGTAGAATTCCTGCCGGGACAGTTTGACCAGAGAGCGGACTCCGCCGAGCAGTGTGTGAAGCTGTTAAATGAGAACGAGGAGCCGCTGATCCGCACGGCTGTGACCTATGTGATCGAGGGAGAGATCAGCGATACAGAGTTTGAGGCAATCAAAAAGCACTGCATCAACCCGGTTGATTCCAGGGAGACCGGTCTTGAGAAGCCGCAGACGCTGGTGCAGACATTCCCGGAGCCAGAGGATGTAAAGATTTTTGACGGATTTTCTGCGATGTCTGAGGCAGAACTGAAGGAACTTTATGATTCCCTCGGTCTGGCGATGACATTCAAGGACTTTTTACATATTCAGAATTATTTTAAGAATGAGGAGAAGCGCGACCCGTCCATGACGGAGATCCGCGTATTGGACACCTACTGGTCCGATCACTGCCGTCATACGACGTTTTCCACAGAGCTTAAGGACGTAAGTTTTGACGACGGCTATTACCGTGCGCCGATGGAAGAGACCTATCAGGATTACCTTGCCACCCATAAGAATCTTTACGCAGGACGTTCAGACAAATTCGTGTGCCTGATGGACATTGCCTTAATGGCGATGAAGCGCCTCAAAAAAGAAGGCAAGCTGATGGATCAGGAGGAATCCGATGAGATCAATGCCTGCTCGATTGTCGTTCCGATCGAGGTGGACGGCGTGACCGAGGAGTGGCTTGTAAACTTTAAGAACGAGACACATAACCACCCGACAGAGATTGAGCCGTTCGGTGGTGCTGCAACCTGTCTGGGCGGTGCGATCCGTGACCCGCTTTCCGGACGTACCTATGTCTATCAGGCAATGCGTGTGACCGGTGCGGCAGATCCGACGGTTTCTGTGAAAGACACGATCCCGGGCAAGCTTCCGCAGAAGAAGCTGGTGCGCGAGGCGGCACACGGTTACAGTTCTTATGGTAACCAGATCGGTCTGGCAACCGGTTATGTCAAGGAGGTATACCATCCGAATTATGTGGCGAAGCGCATGGAGATCGGTGCAGTGCTCGGTGCGGCTCCGAGACGTGCGGTGCAGAGACTGACCTCCGATCCGGGAGACATCATCATTCTGCTTGGCGGCCGTACCGGTCGTGACGGCATCGGTGGTGCGACAGGTTCTTCCAAGGCACATAACACAGAGTCCACCGCAGTCTGCGGTGCAGAGGTGCAGAAGGGTAACCCGCCGACAGAGCGCAAGATCCAGAGATTATTCCGCCGCGAGGAAGTGGCGCATATTATTAAGAAGTGTAATGACTTCGGTGCAGGCGGTGTATCGGTTGCCATCGGAGAGCTGGCAGACGGACTGCGCGTGCAGCTGGATAAGGTGCCGAAGAAATATGCGGGACTTGATGGAACCGAACTTGCAATCTCAGAGTCCCAGGAACGTATGGCGGTTGTAGTGGGGCCGGAGGATGTACAGAAGTTCCTTGCATTTGCAAAGGAGGAGAATCTGGAAGCTGTCGAGGTTGCGGTTGTGACCGAGGAGCCGAGACTGGTGCTCACGTGGGGAGGAAAGGAAGTCGTAAACTTATCCCGTGCATTCCTGGATACCAACGGTGCACATCAGGAGACCAATGTGGCAGTGGATATGCCGGACCCGAAGGAAAATTATCTGAATAAGATCGATACACCGGCGGTTTCCGAGGCGTTAGCAGCAGGCGATATGAAGAAAGCATGGCTCGCAGAACTTGCTGACTTGAATGTGTGTTCTCAGAAGGGACTGGTGGAGATGTTCGACGGTTCCATCGGAGCGGGAAGCGTATACATGCCGTTCGGCGGGAAATATCAGCTGACCGAGACACAGTCCATGGTGGCAAAGATTCCGGTGATGACCGGCAAATCCGATGCGGTCACGATGATGGCGTACGGTTTCGATCCGTATCTGTCTTCCTGGAGCCCGTATCACGGTGCGGTCTATGCAGTGCTTGAGTCTCTGTCGAGAATCGTGGCTGCCGGCGGCGATTACAGCAAGGTGCGCTTTACCTTCCAGGAGTATTTCCGCAGAATGAGCGAGGAGCCGAAGCGCTGGAGCCAGCCGTTTGCTGCTCTGCTTGGCGCGTACAATGCACAGATCGGATTCGGGCTGCCGTCCATCGGAGGAAAGGATTCCATGTCCGGAAGCTTCAACGAGATCGACGTACCGCCGACACTGGTATCCTTTGCCGTGGATGTGGCAAAAGAGGGCGACATCATCACGCCGGAGCTTAAGGCAGTGGGAAATCAGCTGGTACTTTTCTCCATCGAGAAGGATTCTTATGATCTTCCGGTCTATGCGCAGGTAATGAAGCTCTATGCGGTGCTGCATGAGCTGATCGGAAAGGGTGCGGTCGTATCCGCCTATGCGCTGGATGGAAAAGGACTTGCGGCGGCAGTCAGCAAGATGGCATTTGGCAATAAGCTTGGTGTGACGATTGAGAAGGAAGTGTCGGAAGAGACACTGTTTGCACCGGGATTTGGTAATATCGTGGCGGAGGTTCCGGTGGAGAAGGTTGGTATTGTCAAGGAGGCATTAAAGGCAGCGGGACTTTCCGGAAATGAGGAGCTTGTCGGCTGGGTAAATGAGGAACAGAGCTTCTGCTACGGCGGCATGAAGCTTGCACTCGACGAGGCGATCGCGGCGTGGAGCGGCACGCTGGAGAAAGTATTCCCGACCCGCGTGACAGATAATAAGGACGAACTTGACACCGGCATCTATCAGGCAGACAGTATCTATGTCTGCAAACACAAGGTGGCAAAACCGACCGTGTTTATACCGGTATTTCCGGGAACGAACTGCGAGTACGACAGTGCGAGAGCATTTGAGCGCGCAGGTGCGGACACGATCGTAAAGGTATTCAAGAACCTGAATGCAGAGGACATCCGCGATTCGGTTGAGGAGTTCACAAAGGCGATCGATCAGGCACAGATTATCATGTTCCCGGGCGGATTTTCCGCGGGAGATGAGCCGGAGGGCTCCGCGAAGTTCTTTGCGACGGCGTTCCGCAATGCGAAGATGACAGAGGCGGTCATGAAGCTTTTAAACGAGCGTGACGGACTGGCGCTCGGCATCTGCAACGGTTTCCAGGCACTGATTAAGCTGGGACTGGTACCGTATGGTGAGATCCGTCCGCAGACTGCAGATTCGCCGACATTAACCTACAATACGATCGGCCGTCATATCAGCAAGATGGTATACACGAAGGTTGTGACGAACAAGTCCCCGTGGCTGGCACAGGCAAAGACCGGCGAGGTATATTGCAATCCGGCTTCCCACGGCGAGGGACGTTTTGTCGCTCCGAAGGAATGGCTGGAGAAGCTGTTTGCAAACGGTCAGGTGGCAACACAGTATGTCAACGAGGCGGGTGTTCCGACCATGGATGAAGAGTGGAATGTCAACGGCTCCTACATGGCAATCGAGGGAATCACAAGCCCGGACGGAAGAGTGCTCGGCAAGATGGCACATTCGGAGCGTCGTGACCGGAGTGTGGCGATGAATATTTACGGTGAGCAGGATTTGAGACTGTTTGAGTCCGGCGTGGAATACTTTAAGTAAAAGAAAAAATAACGGGAAGTAAAAGAGACCCTGCAGCGAGGAGAAAAATCTTTCTGCGGGGTCATTTGCCGTTCGGTTCTTGGGGGATTGTTGATAAAACAACGCAAAATGAGTATAATAGTGCGAAAGGGAACGGAAAACGGGAAGAAGAAAGATGGAGAAACGTATGAATATTTTAGTGCTGGGCGGAACGGGATTTTTCGGAAAACATCTGGTGTGGGAACTTTTGCACCGGGGACATGAGGTGACGATCGCAACACGCGGCCGGACGCCGGATGATTTTGGAGACAGAGTCAGACGTCTGATCGTCGACCGGACGGATGCCCGGCAGATGGAGCAGGTGTTTGCCCATAAATATTATGACGTTTTCTACGACGATCTGGCTTACTGTGCGGGGGATGTGCGCACCGTGCTGGAGGCGGTGCCCTGCAGAAGGTATGTGATGGTGTCCTCGGCATCCGTGTATGATCTGCATTTTCAGACCGTGGAGACGGACTATGAGCCGGAACATGACAGACTGGTCTGGTATACGGATTACAGCGGATCGTATGACGTATTGAAGAAAAGTGCGGAATGTGCGCTCGTGCAGCAGTATCCGATGAAAAATGCGGCTTTTGTGAGATTCCCCTACGTCATCGGCAGGGATGACTACACGGACCGGCTGTACTTTTATGTGGAACATGTGGTGCGGCAGAAACCGATGTATATTGATAATATGGACGCACAGATGAGCTTTATCAGCGTGGACGATGCGGGGCGCCTTCTGGCGCATCTCGGCGGGGATGAGATCCAGGGTGCCGTCAACGGAGCGAGCCGCGGGACCATCTCGCCGCGGGAGATCCTGACTTACGTGTACAGACGCACCGGAAAAGAGGCGTTTCTTGATGAGACCGGCGATCCGGCGCCATATAATGGGACGCCCGGCTACAGCATCAATACAGAGCGCGCCGGGCGTACGGGATTTGTGTTTTCCAATCTGAAAGACTGGATCTATGAACTGCTTGATTTTTACATAGAGCGCGCCGCAGAAGAGATGCGTAAATAAAAACAGGACATCAACGTATAAAATGTCAGTGAGAATGAGGACTGGAGCGCCGGATGCGGCGGTCAGTCCTCAATTTTTATGAATTCCGGCTTGCGTTTCCGGAAGACCGTGTAGTAAATAAAACCGGCGTCCTTTAAAATCTGAGGCACTTTCTCAAAGGCAAAGCCGACATGTTCCGGGGCATGGGCGTCCGCGCCGACCGTGATGATCTCACCGCCAAGCTCACGGTAGCGCGCGAGGATCTCCTCGCAGGGGTTCGGATGTCCCAGTCCGTATTTGAAGCCGCCGGTATTGATCTCGATGCCTTTCCCTTTTTCAATCAGAAGTCTTAGAATCTCGTCGATCACGTCGCTGTATCTGGCGTAGGTATAATTCTCGTTGCGCGTCGGACCGTAGCGCACGACATAGTCGATGTGACCGTAGACGTCAAAGTCATCAAATGCCCGGATGTTTTCCAGGATGGACTCAAAGTATTCGCGGTATCCTTCCTCCTCGGTGTGCGTCTTCCAGAATGGCGGAAAATACGGATCATAGCCGTGTACCACATGGGAGGAACCGATGACAAAGTCGAAGTCATACTGCGAGAGAATATCGGCATGCAGCGCTGCCAGATGCGGCTGGAGCCCCAGCTCGATGCCGTAGCGCACGCTGATCTGATCCCGGTACTGTTCCTGCATGGCGAAAACGGATGACGTGTAGTTCGGCAGGTCTAACAGGAACGCTTCCGGGTTGTCCGGATAGTCGATGTCCAGATGATCCGTAAAACAGATGCCGGGGAGCTTTGCCCTGATTGCAGCGCGGATCATGTCCTCCTGCGGGGCGTCGCTGTCACCGGAATATTGGCTGTGCATATGTGTATCCCATAACATAGAGATCTTCCTTTCTGTGTGAGTTTAATGGATCAGTTCGTTGAAAAATTCCGGGAACCCTACGCGGAACTGTTTCTCGCGGATCACATATCTGCGGTTATCTGTGTGCAGGGTAAGCGTCCGGAGCCCCTGACTGCCGGAGGTACATTCAAGCTGGCGGATATCCCGGCGCAGCAGGGTTTGTGTCCGGCGGGGGAAACGGGAAATAACAATTTTTTCGCGGTCGTAGGTGATTTTCTGCAGACTGACATAAAACAGTGCCAGAACGGTGCCGACAAACGCGACCGGAAAGAAAAGGGCGCCGTAGAGCTTTTCTTCGCGGATGATCTGCAGCGTTCCCGAAATGCTTTCCCCGGAAAAAACGGTCAAGCCGAAAAACAGAAACATGACAACCGCATAGAGGATGAGGAGCGCGTAATATTCGCCGGTCCGGTAGCGCAGTGTTCCGCAGCCGGATGCCGCAGACACCGGATTGTCGTACGGGGTGCTTTTTTGCTTTGCGGTGTATTCGGGACGGGTGAACCGTAACGATGCCTGATAAAATTGCCGGTAGCCTTCCAGATTCGCATTTGCGCTGACGCAGCGGCGGCCGTTTCTGTCATACAGATCAAAAAAGTCCTGATTTTTGATCCGCATCTCAGAGATTTCATACCAGTGAATGGTCTGGTAGGGGCGGAACGGTTTCCCGATCAGAAGGATTTCTTCATTATATAGAACATGACGTGCCTGCATGGCGTAACCGCCGAGAAAGCAGACGACAACTAACAGGATGGTGATGCCGATGCATGAGAGCAGAGAGCCTATATCCGATGCCTCAAAACCGATGTCCTGATACATAAGCACCATAAAAAATGTGACGATACACGCGCAGAGACAGCCCAGGGCAGGGAGCAGCAGGACCCTGCCGCGGGAAGTGGCAAGCAGCTGCATGCCGGAACTCTCATAATCCCGCTGGCTGCGGCTTTTGCGAAACAGCGGCGTCGCGGATAATATAAGAACAAAAACAAACAAAATCAGTAAAAAAATAAGGTCTGACATAAGAAAACTCCTCTTTGGTATGTTTACAGGTTACCAGAAAAAAGTATAACACAGCGGGCGTGCAGCGTCAGCAGATTTTCCGGCGTATTTTCAGATTTTGTATATTTTTCCGGAAAAGGGAAAAAAAACCTGTGATATAGTGAAAAATTTAACAAAGTGGCAATAAAGTGGAGAAAAAGGCTTGAACTTTCTATGGAAATTGGTTAGAATATAGGAAGCACGGAGCCAATAAGCATAAGTACCTTGTGCTTGCCGGTTCCAGGGGATTTATGCCCGGCGATTACATTTACAAATTCTAGGAGGAATTAAAAATGGCAGTAAGAGTAGCAATCAATGGTTTTGGCCGTATCGGTCGTCTTGCTTTCAGACAGATGTTTGGAGCAGAAGGATATGAAGTAGTAGCAATCAACGATCTGACAAGCCCGAAGATGTTAGCACACCTGTTAAAGTATGACTCATCTCAGGGTAAGTACGAGCATGCAGATGAGGTATCTTCTACAGACGATTCCATCATCGTATGCGGCAAGGAGATCAAGATCTACGCATTCCCGGATGCAAATAACTGCCCATGGGGAGAGTTAAAAGTAGACGTTGTATTAGAGTGCTCCGGTTTCTACACATCCAAGGAGAAGGCTCAGGCTCATATCAACGCAGGCGCTAGAAAAGTTGTTATCTCTGCTCCAGCAGGAAATGACCTTCCTACTATCGTATACAACACCAACCACAAGACATTAAAGGCTTCTGATACCATCATTTCCGCAGCTTCCTGTACAACAAACTGCTTGGCACCGATGGCAGACGCTCTTAACAAATACGCTCCGATCCAGTCCGGTATCATGGTAACCATCCATGCTTATACAGGAGATCAGATGACTCTTGACGGACCGCAGAGAAAGGGTGACTTAAGAAGATCCCGTGCAGCAGCAGTCAACATCGTTCCGAACAGCACAGGTGCTGCAAAGGCAATCGGTCTTGTTATTCCGGAGTTAAACGGCAAACTGATCGGTTCTGCACAGCGTGTACCGACCCCGACAGGTTCTACCACAATCTTAACAGCAGTTGTTAAGAAAGCCGGCGTTACAAAGGAAGACATCAACGCAGCTATGAAGGCAGCAGCAAACGAGTCCTTCGGTTACAACGAGGATGAGATCGTATCTTCTGATATCGTTGGTATGAGATTTGGTTCCTTATTCGATGCAACTCAGACCATGGTAAATCAGGTATCTGATGATCAGTATGAGGTTCAGGTTGTTTCATGGTATGACAACGAGAACTCCTACACATCTCAGATGGTAAGAACCATCAAATACTTCTCCGAGTTAGCATAATTGAGAGAAAGAGATTGTTCTCGGACAATCACGTGATAGACTCAGAAAGGGGTCCGGTCTTTTATGGACCGGGTCCCTTTTTGACATTTTGCATATTAAAGGGGGACATGGCATATGTCATTAAACAAAAAATCCGTAGATGATATCAATGTAAAAGGCAAGAGAGTGCTCGTAAGATGCGATTTCAACGTACCGCTCAAGAATGGCGAGATCACAGATGAGACCCGTATCGTGGCTGCACTTCCGACAATCCAGAAGCTGATCAACGATGGCGGCAAGGTTATCCTCTGCTCCCATCTTGGAAAAGTAAAGAACGGACCAAACGAGGGCGAGTCCTTAGCACCGGTTGCAAAGAGACTTTCCGAGAAGCTTGGCAAGGAAGTTGTATTTGTATCTGATTACAACGTAACCGGAGAGGCAGCTACCAAGGCGGTAGAGGCTATGAAAGAGGGAGATGTTGTATTACTTCAGAATACACGTTTCCGCGGCGAGGAAGAGACCAAGAACGGCGAGCAGTTCAGCAAAGAGTTAGCAGATCTTGCAGATGATTACGTATGCGACGCATTCGGTTCTTCCCACAGAGCACATGCTTCCGTAGCAGGCGTGACAAAGTTCATCAGCGCAAAGGGCGGCTCCAACGTTGTCGGCTACCTGATGGAGAAAGAGATTGCATTCCTTGGCAATGCAGTTGAGAATCCGGTAAGACCGTTTGTTGCAATCCTTGGCGGTGCAAAAGTTGCAGACAAGTTAAACGTTATCTCCAACCTGCTTGAGAAGTGTGATACCTTGATCATCGGTGGCGGTATGGCTTACACTTTCTTAAAGGCACAGGGTTATGAGATCGGTAAATCCTTAGTGGACGACAGCAAGATCGACTACTGCAAGGAGATGATGGCAAAGGCTGAGAAGCTTGGCAAGAAGCTGTTACTTCCGGTAGACGCAGTGACAATCGCTGATTTCCCGAACCCGATCGACGCTCCGGTTGAGGTTGAGGTTTGCGACGTTAAGAATATGCCGGCTGACAGAGAGGGCTGTGATATCGGACCGAAGACGGCTGAGTTATATGCAGAGGCTGTTAAGACAGCAAAGACCGTTGTATGGAACGGACCGATGGGTGTATTCGAGAATCCGACACTTGCAAAAGGTACGATCGCTGTAGCAAAGGCACTGGCTGAGACAGACGCTACCACAATCATCGGCGGCGGCGATTCCGCAGCAGCAGTAAACCAGCTTGGTTTTGCAGACAAGATGAGCCATATTTCCACAGGTGGCGGCGCATCCTTAGAGTTCTTAGAGGGTAAGGAACTTCCGGGTGTTGTAGCAGCAGACGACAAATAAATAACAAAATCCTGCTGTCGTGACGGTACAAAACGTCGTGGCAGCAGATACATAAATGGGATCATTCTTAAGGGAAAGAGGATTTTAAAATGGCAAGAAAGAAAATTGTGGCCGGCAACTGGAAGATGAACATGACTCCAAGCCAGGCAGTAAAGTTAGTAGAAGAGTTAAAGCCGCTTGTAGTAAGTGATGATGTTGAAGTTGTATACTGTGTTCCGGCAATCGATATCGTACCGGTTGTAGAGGCAGTCAAAGGTACTAACGTTGCAGTCGGTGCAGAGAATATGTACTACGAGGAGAAAGGTGCCTACACAGGAGAGATCTCTCCGGAGATGCTGGTAGACGCAGGCGTGAAGTATGTTATCATCGGTCATTCCGAGAGACGTGACTACTTCAAAGAGTGCGACTGCATGCTGAACAAGAAAGTTAAGAAAGCATTCGAGCACAATCTGACCCCGATCCTTTGCTGCGGAGAGACATTAGAGCAGAGAGAGATGGGCGTTACTCTTGACTGGATCCGTCTTCAGATCAAATCGGACTTAAAGGATATTACCGCAGAGCAGGTTGCTTCCATGGTAATCGCATATGAGCCGATCTGGGCAATCGGAACCGGCAAGACAGCAACAACCGCACAGGCACAGGAAGTCTGCAAGGCAATCCGCGACTGCATCGCTGAGGTATATGATACCGATACAGCTGAGAAGGTTCGTATCCAGTACGGCGGATCTGTCAATGCAGGAAATGCGGCAGAACTGTTCGCACAGCCGGATATCGATGGCGGTCTTGTAGGCGGCGCATCCTTAAAGGCTGACTTTGGAAAGATTGTAAACTATAAGTAATAGTTTAAAATTACAGGGAATCAGGATCGCTGCGGAGCGGTACGATCCTGGAACGGGGACCCGCTTCTCTCTGCGGTAACAGGCGGAGAGAGACGGGTTTTCGTGAAAATTTGTAAGTGGTAATATAAGAGAATTTTGAGTGACAGCGGAGAAAATGTATGCCCAAAAAGTGCAAGGGAAAAAGAAATGCACTTGTAGTAACCGTGGTGGCTGTACTTCTGGGAGATATTTTTGCAGGAGGACAGAATATTCCGGCACAACAGAAGACCTGGAATGCCGGAGATACAAAACGTACGCAGATGACAGAGAGCGCAACACAGAGAATGGACCTGACAGACGCATTTGCAGTGATATTACAAGGTGCGACGAAGAAATTTATCGCAGGATATGCAGTCGATGATTCGTTTTTGATGTGGCTGGCTGCCAGATACGGAGATGAGAAGGTAGTGCGGATCGCGAGTGCCGTTCTGGATGGAACGGAGGATCCGGAAGTCTGGTATGACATTACCGGCAGCTCCATCCATGTACTGTGGTTGATGTATTGCAGGGACAGTGGTTTTCAGCAGTACCGGCTGCAAAATGTATACTGGAAAGAGGCCGGAGAGGATGGAAAGATCGTGCTCGGCTTTGCGGGTGACATCAATTTTGCCGACGACTGGTATACGATGGAGTATATGAACCGGCAGACGAATGGCATCTATGACTGCTTTTCGGAGGATCTGCTCTCGGAGATGCAGAACGTGGATGTGATGGTGATGAACAATGAGTTCACCTACGCAGAGAGCGGGAGCGTGGAGGCGGTTCCCGGGAAGGCATATACCTTTCGGGCAGATCCGGAGGATGTAGAACTCCTCTCTGTTTTTGGAACGGATGCTGTGACGCTTGCCAACAATCATGTGTATGATTACGGGGAAGAAGGACTGCTGTCGACCTTAGACTGTCTGCGGAAAGCGGACATCCCTTATACGGGGGCGGGCGAGAATCGAAAAGAGGCATCCAAGATCCTCTCTTTTGTGATCGGAGGCAGAAAGATTGCCATTGTTTCCGCCACACAGATTGAGCGGGCGACCAAGTATACAAAAGAGGCGACGGAGACGGAACCGGGAGTATTAAAGACCTTGAATCCTGCCGCATTTCTGGAGGTGATCCGGGAAGCGGACGCCACAAGTGATTATGTGATTGTGGAAGTGCACTGGGGAACGGAAGGCAGTCTGCACGAAGAAAAATCCCAGCGTCTTCTGGCGGAGCTATATGCGGAGGCAGGCGCAGACGCGGTGATCGGCGGACATCCGCACCGGCTGCAGGGATGTGGTTTTACCGATGGTGTGCCGGTTGCGTACAGTCTCGGAAATTTCTGGTTTTCCACCGGGACGCTGTATACAACGCTTGCCAAGATTACGATCACAGAGGACGGCGCGGTGACACTTTCCTATGTCCCGTGTATACAGAAGGGACTAGTTACAAGCATTCTGACAGAGCAGGATGATAAAGACGGGTTTTATCATTACCTGGCTGCAATTTCCGATGACATCGGAATGGATGCGGACGGTAATGTTTATGATAAAACAGCGGGGGATTATCCTTCGCAGGTAATCGTGTACGATTCGGATACAAGCAAGACAAAGATCCGCGGCACGACAGATAATGATGGGTATGCCATCGACATTGTTGGCAACCGAAAATAAAGAGAGAGGGAAGAACAATGAGTAAAAAACCAACAGTACTGATGATCCTGGATGGATTCGGATTAAACGATAAGACGGAAGGAAATGCCGTTGCACAGGCGAAGAAGCCGAATATCGACGCACTGATGAAGGAATATCCATTTGTAAAGGGAAATGCCAGCGGACTGGCAGTAGGTCTTCCGGACGGACAGATGGGTAACTCCGAGGTAGGACACTTAAATATGGGCGCCGGCAGAATTGTATACCAGGAGCTGACACGTATTACCAAAGAGATCAACGACGGCGAATTTTTCAGCAATCAGGCGCTGCTTGACGGTATCGCCAATGTGAAGGAGAACAATTCTGATCTGCATTTATACGGACTTCTTTCGGATGGTGGTGTACACAGCCATATTACACATCTGTATGGTCTGCTCGAGCTTGCCAAGAGACAGGGCGTAAAGAATGTATACGTACACTGCTTCCTGGACGGACGTGACACGGCTCCGACTTCCGGTAAGGGATTTATCGAGGCACTGGAAGCAAAGATGGCAGAACTGGGCATCGGTAAGATTGCTTCTATTTCCGGACGCTATTATGCGATGGACCGTGATAACCGCTGGGATCGTGTGCAGAAGGCATATGATGTGCTGACCAAGGGCGAGGGAGAGACCGCAGAGAGCGCTGTTGCTGCAATGGAAGCTTCCTACGCAAAGGATGTGACGGATGAGTTCTTCGTACCGACCGCGATTACCGAGAACGGCAAGCCGGTAGCGACGATCAAGGACAAAGATACCGTGATCTTCTTCAACTTCCGCCCGGATCGCGCACGTGAGATCACAAGAACCTTCTGTGCCGATGAATTTGACGGATTTGACAGAGGCGCGAGAAAGAATGTGAAATATATCTGCTTTACCGAGTATGATGTGACGATCCCGAACAAGGAAGTTGCTTTCAAGAAAGTGGAGCTTAAGAACACATTTGGCGAGTATCTGGCAGCGCACGGCATGACACAGGCAAGAATCGCCGAGACAGAGAAGTATGCGCACGTCACATTCTTCTTCAACGGCGGCGTTGAGGAGCCGAACGTTGGTGAGGACCGTATCCTTGTGAAGTCTCCGAAGGTGGCTACCTACGATCTGCAGCCGGAGATGAGCGCACCGGAAGTGTGTGAGAAGCTCTGCGCAGCTATCCGTTCCGAAAAGTATGATGTCATTGTCATCAACTTTGCTAACCCGGATATGGTTGGACATACCGGTATCATTCCAGCAGCCATCAAGGCAATCGAGACCGTAGATACCTGCGTTGGAAAGGCAGTGGAGGCATTAAAGGAAGTAGACGGACAGATGTTCATCTGTGCAGATCACGGAAATGCAGAGCAGATGGTGGATTACGAGACAGGTGCACCGTTTACCGCACATACGACGAATCCGGTACCGTTTATTCTGGTCAATGCAGATCCGTCCTACACACTCAGAGAGAACGGATGCCTGGCAGATATTATCCCGACGTTAATCGAACTGATGGGAATGGAGCAGCCGGCAGAGATGACAGGAAAGTCACTTCTGGTCAGAAAATAAAGAATAGAACGAGAAAAGCAGTCCCGGGGGAGGGGCTGCTTTTCTTGTGTTAGGATTCAGAAAACGGGGGGACCGTTTTCTGGAACATCTGCCCTGGTGGCAGATAAAGAGGAGTTATATGAAATTAGATAATTGCAAAAGTAGTGCTTTTGTCCTATCTACGTGTTTATTATAACTCTGGTACTAAAGTACGTCAAGGGAGAAACATGTATTTTTTTTAAGACAAAATATGAATTAGGCTGTGTGAACAAGTCTATAAGCCACACTAATGAAATAATGAAAATGTACAAAAATACTAATAAAAAGAACCCGATTTTCTATATCGCAGAAATGGTGTGAGAGGGTAAAAACATTGACTTTCCAAAAGCGGCTGTATTATAATTTTGAAGTACAGTGCAGAAATAGTCTGCGGAAGTGGGTAAAGCTGTAAATATCAACAAAAGAAGCCGGAAAGGCTTCGGAAAAGAGGATGAAATGCAGGAATTTAAGCCGGTAAAAGAGGGAAAAGTACGTGAGGTATATGATAATGGAGACAGTCTGATTATTGTAGCCACAGACAGAATCTCAGCTTTTGATCATATTTTAAAGAATAAGATCACAAAGAAGGGCGCAATTCTTACCCAGATGTCGAAGTTCTGGTTCGATTACACCAAAGATATCGTGCCGAACCACATGATTTCCGTGGACGTAAAGGATATGCCGGAATTTTTCCGGCAGGAACGTTTTGAGGGAAACAGCATGATGTGCCGGAAGCTTGAGATGCTTCCGATCGAGTGCATCGTGCGCGGATATATTACAGGAAGCGGCTGGGCAAGCTATCAGGAGAACGGCACCGTATGCGGCATTAAGCTGCCAGAAGGACTGGTAGAGTCCGACAAGCTGCCGGAGCCGATCTACACACCGAGCACAAAGGCTGAGATTGGTCTGCATGATGAGAACATCTCCTTTGAGGAAAGCGTGAAAGTGCTGGAGAAGATCTACCCGGGCAAAGGTGCGGATTACGCGGCACAGATTAAGGACAAGACGATTGCTCTTTACAAAAAGTGTGCAGAGTACGCACTGAGCAAGGGCATCATTATCGCAGATACCAAATTCGAGTTCGGTCTGGATGAGAACGGCAACGTTGTTCTGGGTGACGAGATGCTGACACCGGACAGCTCCAGATTCTGGCCGTTAGAGGGATATGAAGCCGGAAAAGGTCAGCCTTCCTTTGACAAGCAGTTTGTCAGAGACTGGTTAAAGGCAAATCCGGACAACGATCTGCTTCTGCCGGATGAGGTGGTAGAGAAGACCGTGGCCAAGTACAAGGAGGCATTTGAGCTTCTTACCGGAAAGCCGTTTCAGGCATAAAAAGACAGAATATCAGATTCGTAGATGGGGAAATCAATGAGCGATAATAGAATCAATAAAAATCAGCCGGTGGGGGATGAACTGCATGAGGAGTGCGGCGTCTTCGGAATGTACGATTTTGACGGCGGAGATGTGGCATCCACAATATATTACGGACTGTTTGCATTGCAGCACCGCGGACAGGAGAGCTGCGGTATTGCAGTCAGCGAGACGAACGGTCCGAAAGGGAAAGTGACCTCCTACAAGGGAATGGGACTGGTCAATGAGGTTTTTACCGAGGAGAATTTAGAGCCCATGCACGGGGATATCGGCGTGGGGCATGTGCGCTATTCGACAGCCGGTGCGTCGACCAGAGAAAACGCACAGCCGTTGGTGCTCAACTATGTCAAGGGAACTCTGGCGCTGGCGCACAACGGTAACCTGATCAATGCGGCGGAACTCAGACATGATTTGGAGTATACAGGAGCTATTTTCCAGACCACTATTGACTCGGAGGTGATTGCCTACCATATCGCAAGGGAGCGTCTGAAATCCAGTACGGTGGAGGAAGCAGTGGGGCGTGCCTGTCGCAAGATCAAGGGAGCGTATTCCCTTGTGGTCATGAGCCCGAGAAAGCTGGTCGGAGCAAGGGATCCCTATGGTTTTAAGCCGCTTTGTATCGGAAAGCGCGATAATGCCTATATCCTTGCATCGGAGACCTGCGCACTCGATACGATCGGCGCGGAGTATGTGCGTGACGTGCTGCCGGGAGAGACGGTGACGATCACGCCGGAGAATGGAATTGTCTCGGATCTGTCCCGCGCACTGCCAAAGGAGCAGGAAGCGAGATGCATTTTCGAGTACATATATTTTGCAAGACCGGACAGTCATATCGACGGCGTGAGCGTATATGCATCCCGCATCAAGGCAGGACGGTTCCTGGCGATGGATTCGCCGGTGGATGCGGATCTTGTGGTGGGTGTGCCGGAGTCCGGCAATGCCGCTGCGCTCGGTTATTCGCTGCAGTCTGGCATCCCGTACGGAACCGCTTTTGTCAAAAACGGCTATGTGGGACGTACGTTTATCAAGCCGAAGCAGAGCAGCCGTGAGTCCAGCGTCCGCGTGAAGCTGAACGTCTTAAAAGAGGCGGTGGACGGCAAGCGCATTATCATGATCGATGACTCGATTGTGCGCGGAACCACATCCGACCGCATTGTAAAAATGCTGCGGGATGCCGGAGCGACGGAGGTGCATGTCCGCATCAGTTCACCGCCGTTTTTATGGCCGTGCTATTTCGGTACGGACATTCCGGAGCGGGAACAGCTGATTGCGTACAACCGCACGATCGAGGAGATCCGGGACATCATCGGAGCGGATTCGCTCGGTTATCTCGGAATTGACCGTCTGAGTGAGATGGCAGACGGACTGCCGATCTGCAAGGGATGTTTTAACGGTATTTACCCGATGGAGCCGCCGAAGGAAGATATCAGGGGAGACTACGAGAGGTAAAAAGCTTCTTGAAAATATAGAAGAATGTGGCAGGCAGCAGAAAAGTTTAGATTCGAGGAAAATGCAGCAAGCGGCAGGGGCGCCGGGAGCAAAGGGAAATGCAGCAGGTGGCAGGATATCTTGAATTAAAAAATGCAGCAAGCTTAAGGATAGAGGTAAGGAGAAAAAATGAGTACAGACAGATATTCAAGTCCGCTCTCAGAGCGGTATGCAAGCAAAGAGATGCAGTATATTTTTTCACAGGATATGAAGTTTTCCACATGGAGAAAGCTGTGGATTGCACTTGCCCAGACAGAGATGGAGCTGGGACTTTCCGAGAACGGAAAGCCGGTCATCACGCAGGAACAGATTGACGAGATGAAAGAGCATGTGTACGACATCAATTATGATGTGGCAAAAGAGCGCGAAAAACTGGTGCGCCATGATGTCATGAGCCATGTATACGCGTTTGGACAGCAGTGCCCGAAGGCCGCAGGCATCATCCATCTGGGAGCGACTTCCTGCTACGTGGGCGACAATACGGATATTATTATCATGAACGAGGCGTTAAAGCTGGTGCACAAGAAGCTGGTCAATGTCATTGCGGAACTGGCAAAGTTTGCAGATACTTACAAGAATCTGCCGACGCTCGCATTTACGCATTTCCAGCCGGCACAGCCGACAACGGTTGGCAAGCGCGCCACACTCTGGACACAGGAGTTTTTGATGGATCTCGAGGATCTGGAATATGTGATGAGCACTTTAAAGCTGCTTGGATCCAAGGGAACGACCGGTACGCAGGCAAGCTTTTTGGAGCTGTTTGAGGGAGATCAGGAGACCATCGATAAGATTGATCCGATGATCGCAGCGAAGATGGGATTCAAGGAGTGCTATGCCGTATCCGGACAGACATATTCCAGAAAAGTGGATACCAGAGTGGCAAATATTCTTGCCGGTATTGCAGCAAGTGCACACAAGATGTCCAACGATATCCGTCTGCTGCAGCACTTAAAAGAAGTGGAAGAGCCGTTTGAGAAGAACCAGATCGGTTCCTCTGCTATGGCTTACAAGAGAAACCCGATGCGCAGCGAGCGTATCGCGTCTCTTTCCAACTATGTGATGAGTGATGTCATGAACCCGATGCTGGTAGCTTCCACCCAGTGGTTTGAGCGTACTCTGGATGACTCCGCCAACAAGCGTCTGAGCATTCCGGAGGGCTTCCTTGCCATTGATGGCATTCTGGATCTGTACCTGAATGTAGTAGATGGCCTGGTGGTATATCCGAAGGTGATCGAGAAGCATTTCATGGCAGAGCTTCCGTTCATGGCCACTGAGAACATCATGATGGATGCGGTAAAGGCAGGCGGCGACCGTCAGGAGCTGCATGAGCGCATCCGCAAGCTTTCCATGGAGGCAGGCAGAAATGTCAAAGAGAAAGGCCTGGACAACAACCTGTTAGAGCTCATCGCTGCAGATCCGGCATTCGGACTTTCCTTGGAGGACTTACAGGCATGCATGGAGCCGTCCCGCTATGTGGGCCGCGCGCCGAAGCAGGTGGACGAGTTCTTAAGCGAAGTAGTGAATCCAATTCTCGATGCAAACAAAGAAGATCTGGGCATGACCGCTGAAATCAACGTGTAAGACATTACATCTGATAAATATCAATAAGTTCTATTAATGACAAAAGGCAGGCAGATTAGAAAATCTGTCCGCCTTTTTGTGTTTGCGTATTGATTTTAGTGCAGGAATCTTATATACTGTTAATGTTTGCGGAGCAGAAGGCTCTGCCTGAATTTAAGGATAGCAGGTAACTGGATCTGTAAGGAACAGTTACGGCAGCAGTTATAACGAAGGAGACTGATTATGTCAAAGGTAGATGTAGTTATTGGATGTTTTTATGGCGACGAAGGTAAAGGTAAAGTAATCGATTATCTTGCAACGAATGCAGATATCGCTGTCCGCGCAACCGGCGGTGATAATGCAGGCCACACGATCGAGGCTAACGGAGTAAAATATGCAATGCGTCTGATTCCGTCCGGAATCCTGTCCGGTCATACCATTGGCGTAATCGGCAACGGAGTTGTTATGAACCCGGAGGTGCTGTTAGGCGAGATCGCAAACTTAAAAGCACACGGATATGATATTGATAACCACTTAAAGATCAGCGACAAGACCCATGTGATCCTGCCGTACCATCCGATGCTGGATCGCGCGTTAGAGAAAGCAAGAAAGGCATCCAAGATCGGCACCACCTGCAGAGGCATCGGACCAACCTACTGTGATAAGTACGAGCG